>Ga0102924_1000146_pt1 | contig 85482 bp, 81 predicted proteins | sample PaiPotPPM11metaG_FD_80116 | JGI IMG/M metagenome (GOLD analysis project Ga0102924, IMG submission 80116) | Iron sulfur acid spring bacterial and archeal communities from Banff, Canada, to study Microbial Dark Matter (Phase II) - Paint Pots PPM... ...
CGCCTGTCCCACTAATAACGCACGCATGCTTTGAGGTCCCGATAGTGAAATGCGCGACAGCGACATCCGCATTCCTTATGTCATTGATAATCAGACCCATCGGATGGCTGACGTGCTCGGCGCGCTGCTGCACCAGCATGCGGCGAGGTCGCTCGATGTCGCCACCGCTTATTTCACTGCGCCGGGCTTCGGCTTGCTCCGAGACGGTCTGCTTGGGCTCGGGAATTTGCGGCTGATCCTGGGTGCTGAGCCTGCTTCGGGCGAGCAAATCGGATTGAGGCCAAATGCCGGCGTCGTCAAAGGGTTGATACGCCGCGACCTTGAAGCGCTGCCTTTGGACGAGAAGACTCTTCGCCTGGTCGAAGACCTGATTGCGTATTTACGCCGCGACTCGGTGCGCGTGCGCCTCCATGATAACGGCTTCCTCCATGCGAAGTGCTGGCTCTTCTATTCCGACCGGCCCGGGCAGCAGATGATCTTCGACCGCTTCCAGCCAATCCTGGCGGTGGTCGGCTCTTCCAATTTTACCGTCCCTGGCCTCACCTCGAACCGGGAACTGAATCTTGTCCATAAAGTGTTGCTTGACAAGGCTGACGCGGACGACGCTGACGCAGCGCGCGCAGTTTCGTGGCTCAGCGACTCGCGCCCGGGCGAGCGTATTACGCTCGAAAACCGCCAACTACTCAAAAGCGAAGTCGGCGCCCGTGCCATCATCGACCTGGAGTCATGGTATGAGCGCCAATGGGCCGACAGCCGCGATTTCAAGCAGGAGCTAATCGAACTGCTCGACGCTTCCAAGTTCGGCCGCAAGGAGTACACGCCGTACCAGGTCTATATCAAGGCGCTTTACGAGTACTTCAAAGATGAACTGGGCGAAGAAACAGCCCCAAGCGACTCGTTCGGCGATCGAGTTGGCGGAGTTCCAGGAGGATGCGGTCAAGAAAGCGCGCAAGATTCTGGCCCGCTTCGACGGCGTGATGATCGCTGACTCGGTCGGCCTCGGCAAGACCTGGATTGGCAAGAAGCTGCTCGAAGACTTTGCCTATCATATGCGCCAAAAAGCGGTCGTCGTATGTCCGGCGAGTCTGCGCGGCATGTGGGAGGCCGAGCTGCGTGAGGCCACGATTCCTGCCAGCGTGCTCTCGCAAGAGGAGTTGGGGCGCGAGGCGTTCGACCCCGCCGCGTGGGGCGATGCCGACGTAGTGCTGATCGACGAATCGCATAACTTCCGCAATCAGGCGGCGCAGCGCTACGGCGCGCTCGAAAGCCTGCTCGGTGCGCACGGCGGCCGTGGACGGGACGGCGCGCACAAGAAAGTCATCCTGCTCACGGCGACGCCCATCAACAATGATTTGATGGATCTGTACAATCAGCTCTCGCTGGTTACCGGTGGCGACCGTAGCTATTTCGCGGCGAGCGGAATCGGCGACCTGTATAGATATTTTCTCGCGGCACGCCGTTCGCTCCGGCTGCGTGACGGTGTTTTCGCCTTGTTCAATCTGCTGGAAGAAATTGTAATCCGGCGCACGCGAGGCTTCATCAAGAGCACCTATCCCGAAGCGACCATCGGCGGAAAAAGAGTCCATTTCCCGCAGCGCCGCCTGAAGACAATCCGTTACGATCTGGAATCGACCTACGCGGGCATCTACGAAGAGATCGTCTCCGGCATCGAACGCCTCGCGCTCGCGCCATACAACCTCGAAGCCTACAAGAAAAAAGACGTCGCTATAGACGAATTCGAGGCCGGCCGCGAGCAGGCCCTGGTCGGAATTTTCAAGAGCCGCTATCTGAAGCGCTTCGAATCAAGCGTGGCTGCTTTCCGCATTAGCATTCGCCGCGCGCTCGCCTTCATCGAGACGTTCGAGTCCTACATCCTGCAAGGACGCGTGCTCAAGAGCACCGACTTTACCCGCGCTATGCGCTTTTTGACCACTGAGGACGAAGAAGATGATGCCACGCCCCGCTCGCGGGCTGGAGAGATCGACGCCAGTGAGGACGCGCGCGAAGCTGTCACCGGGATGGAAACGGTTGACGCCTCGAAATATGACCTGCGTCGCCTGCATGACTCGCTCGCAGATGACAAGCGCATTCTGTCCAACATATGGAATCGCGTCGGCAAAATTCGGGTGCAGGACGATGCCAAGCTCGCCGGTTTGAAAGAGATACTGGCCACAGAATTGCGCGGCAGGAAGGTCCTGCTCTTCACCTATTACAAAGACACCGCGCGTTATCTGTACACTCAACTCGGCGATCTGGATAATCCTGACGCAGCGAAATTTCAGAAGCAGCTCGGGACCATCAACGTGCGGCGGATGGACAGCGATGCGAGGCCCAAAGACCGTTCCCGGATCGTGCGGCTGTTCGCGCCCAAGTCGAACGATGCGGCCGAGCTGACCGGAGGCGAAAAGGAAATCGATGTTCTGATTTCGACCGACGTTCTCTCGGAGGGCCAGAATCTGCAGGACTGCGGTTACTTGATCAACTATGATCTGCACTGGAATCCAACGCGCATGGTCCAGCGTGCGGGCCGCATCGATCGAATCGGGACCGAATTCGATCGACTGATGATCTACAACATGTTTCCGGATGAGGGCTTGGAGCGGCTGCTGCGCCTGGTCGAGGGCCTGTCGGAGAAAATCGCCGCGATCGACGTCACCGGATTCCTCGACGCAAGCATCCTTGGCGAGGCGGTGCATCCGCGCAATTTCAATACACTGCGCCGTATCCGCGACGAAGATGGTTCGGTCATCGAAGAGGAAGAGCAGTTCACCGAGCTGGCGAGCAACGAATTTCTGCTCAAGCAACTGCGTGAACTTCTCGCTGGCGGCGCTCGCGACGCGTTGGAAGAAATTCCGGACGGAATTCATTCAGGACTTGCACGGCCGGGAGCCAGCGGCGTGTTTTTTTATTTCCAGAGCCGTCCTGAACGTGGTGAGAAGCTCCACTTCTGGAAATATATCGAGCTTAAGAGCAGCGCGGCGAGCGACAGCGCATCGCCTCGCGTTGATCCCTCCACGCGCTCGTTCCGTCTTACGCCTCGCTCCCTTGGCCGGGATGACAGACAGGACAGACAGGCGAGCGATGGGATTATTGATAATCGTTATCTTATTGCCAACCTAATCGCCTGCGATCGCGACACTCCTCGATTTGTCGATGCCGAACTTTTCAGTGCCGTCTTCGACCTCCAGGAAAAGGTGATTGAGAACATCCTCAGTTCGATAGAAGAACAAAGAGCGCGCGGTGCCGCGCCGCGTTCGCTCGACCCGATTCAGCAGACCGCTGCCACTGCAATTCAGGGTTACCTGAGCCATCCGGACGTCGACCGTCCGGCCGCAGTGGCAGCGATAAAGTTTATCAGCATGCCAATGCGGCGGATGCAGGTCACGCGGCTGCGCTCCGCTTTCAGAGACTTCCAGCGCACCGGGACAATCCAGATATTGCTGGAAGCCATTAATGAATTGCACGCACAGTTCGGAGAGGCGCCGGGCGGTCCGCCGGCAGCGAATGATCAGCCAGCGGTGATTCTGACGCGAGACGATCTGCGTTTGATCTGTTTTGATCTCATCGGCGGCTGAACTGGTAATCTCGAGTACGGGGTGACGGTGTCACCCGTTTCAGGCAGCTTGCAGCTCAGCTTAAGCTTCTGACCATGGCTTGCCACGAGACAAATGCGGTCACCCAATGCTCAGCGCGCTGCCAGACCGGTTGCGCGTTATTACTACTTTGAGAATCAACACTAGAGAGCGACGCTGATGCCCCCTCGGTCAAAGGTAGCGACGCTGCCGCAAGAGCTGCGAGATGAATTGGAACGCCGTATCGTTGAGCGCGCGTTCAGCGGCTATGAGGAGCTCACGGGTTGGCTCCAGCAGCAGGGCTACCAGATCGCCGAGGATAGTATCCAGCGCTACGGAGCCAGGCTGCATCAGAAGATCGAGTCGCTGGAGCAGTCCGCGCACCAGGCCAAGGCGATTGCCGGCGCTGCGCCCGAAGCCCGCGCAACCATAGTGGACGCGACAATCGATCTTCTCAATGAGCGAGTCTTCTCTGCACTGATGGACGCCGAGCAGATCGAGCAGAACGACATTGTACGGCTGTCGCGCACGGTCGGCGACCTGAGCAGAATAAGCATCGCCCGCCAGCGATGGGCGGAGGAAGTGAGATCGCGACTCGAACAGCATAAGCAAGCCGCTCGGGAAAGCCGTGCTAAAGCTGAACGTGTCGAGACCTTCGATGCCGTCCGCAATGCGTTGTTCGCCGTGAAAGCATTCAAAGCCGGGGCCCCGACCGCGGGTCCGGTTGACACCGGCGTGTCCTCAGCGAAGGGGTTGCCGGCCAGGGACATCGGCGTGGCCAGACCGGCAAAGCCCCACTCGGAGGGCCAGTAGTGCAGGCGCCGCTCCATCCGCATAGCAGAGAAGGAAATAGCACTGAAAGGGACGGATTCAGCAGCCTGTCATTCTTTCCGCCTTCCAACTGAGTTTTTCTGCCACCGCACTTTACCGCAGTTAGCCGCACATAGCCGCACTTACCCGCATAACGGCGCGAAGCGCGTTCGAACCGCAGAAATATTTGGGATCCCGCCCGCGTAGCTTTGCCCCTTCTGCACCCAATCCGCCGGGGGATGTCACGCCGCGGCAGAATCTTCGCCGATGGCATCGGAATTCATTTGACTTCCAGTCCAGAGTTGGTCTTGGCTATTGGCACTTTCGCTAATAGCCTCGACCCTGGAGCAAGGTGATGGAAATTGTCGACGCGCAGGTCCATGCAAACCATCGGGGACTCGACCAATCGGTCGCGATCATGGATGCGCTTGGTGTGGCAGCCGCAATAATCGACGTTTGGCCGCCCGAGCGCACCAAACAGCCCAATGGAGTGAATCGTTACACGTACAAATTCGCGGAAGAAGCGGTCAGCCGGTTTCCGGGCCGCTTTGCTTATGTGGTGCGCTTTGACCCCAACGATCAGGAGGTCGAAGATCCAATTGCTCACCTGCGCCAGGCGCCTAATCGGCTTTGTATTCGCATCGCCTCCGGTTTGGATATTAAGGCTTTGCCCTCGGGCGCACATGAACATATCCTGTCCGCCGCCGCCAAATATGACGTGCCAGTGATGATTTACGCCGGCAGTGAACACGCGGCCGTGACGACATACGTAGAGAAGTTCGACCGCATTCAGTTTATCATCGACCACGTAGGTATGGCGGTGGGCCTCGGCGGCCAGCCGGATCCGCTGGAAGCTACCATCGATCGACTTATAGGGTATGCGAAGTATCCCAACGTGGCCGTTAAATGGGGGCATGCGCCCCGGCTGTCGCGCGAGCGATTCCCATACCGTGACCTGATCGCCCAGCTCGGGCGCGTAATCGATGCGTTCGGGGTAAAGCGGCTGATGTGGGCCAGTGACTACACCGTTACCGTCGATAGCCACACCTATGGTGAGTCATTATTTTGCATACGATGCTCCGACCGGCTTTCGGAAAGCGACAAGGAATGGCTACTCGGCCGAAGCGCACGCGAAGTGTTGCGCTGGCCGAAAACTGATTAGAACAATATGTGATCAAGGGGACGATCGAGGTACACGCGCGCTCCCCGATCTCGAAAGACGATCGCCACCATCAATTCCTGAAAGCTCTTATTCCGCGCCCGGCATACGCGGCAGCCCCGTCCCTGCGGTCACTCCGCCATCGACTACGAAACTGGAGCCGGTGATAAACGACGCTTCGTCTGAGGCGAGGAAGCTCACCGTGTTGGCAATTTCGTCCGGCTCGCCCATCCGGCCAATCGGATGCGCCGTACCCATCACCCGGCGGAATTCGTCGGCACGGCCCTTGCCCAGGATTTGCGCGACGCGTGTATTGATTGCGCCGGGACATACACAGTTTACACGGATGTTGTGCTTCGCATTCTCGAGCGCCGCGGCTCGGGTCAGATTGATTACCGCGGCCTTGGCCGCATTATACGATGCCATCCCATAATCGCCGTGGATGCCGGAAATCGACGCGGTATTGATGACAGCGCCGCCACCCTGCCGGCGCATGATTGGGATGGCGTATTTCAGTCCCAGGAAAGTGCCTGTGAGCGTCACCGCAATAACGCGCTCCCAGCTCTCCAGGGTAGTTTCGTGTATCAATGATACTTCGGCCATTCCAGCGTTGTTGAAGAGCACGTCGAGCCGGCCGAACGAATCGAGCGCAAGCTTGACCGCAGCCTCGACCGCCTGCGGGTCGGCCACATCCATCTTGATGGCGGCGGCGCGGCCGCCCGCTCCAGCCACTTCAGCGCGAACCTGCTCCGCTCGCGAGCCGCTCAGGTCAGCGATCACCACCGCCGCGCCTTCGCGCGCGAAACGGCGAACCGTGGCGGCGCCGATACCCGAGCCGCCAGCAGTCACTATTGCTACTTTGTGTTCTAGTTTTCCAGCCATCTTGGAATGCCTTTTTAAAGCCGAGAGTCGTTAGCACTCGGCCGTCAGCGTTTAGCTCCCGGAAGAATACTCACTACTCAATCTTGCGAATCTATACCACTTGCCGCTGTCCAGTGTCCGAAGCTTTCTGGACAATATCCAGCAGATGGTGGCGCCTGACTGCGAGAGCAAAATCGGGCGCTGCAGGTTTGCCTTCACGAATAGCCTCCGCCATCCGCACAAACAACTGTCCGACGTTGTAGGGTGGACCAGCGGGAACTGCCGGCGGAACCCAGCTATAGTTCTCCGGTATCACAACCTCCTCCAAAGCTTTACCTCCCCGAGAGCCCTCTATGCTCAGCTCCGAAATTTGCACGCTGCTGCCCGGCCGCGGCCTGGCAGGCCCAATAATCAGGTCACCATCAGTTCCCTGGATCTCGAACAGGAATCCAACCCCGTTGGCGGTACCTCCTTTGACATGGACGGAGGTAAGCGTACCGTTTTCGAGGACACCGTTGAGCAGCACCTGGTCAGGCGAGGTCATCTGGAGGGTTTCACCCGTATCAACGTTCTTGACCTGCCGGCGTAGCGTCGCCACGAAGCTGGATAGCTCTTTGAACTCTCCCAGGCAGAAACAGAGTGCATCGATCGAGTGACCGCCTGGAATAGTCATTAGGGTAGCGCCGGACGAACGATCGGCCAAATAAGCCCTCGAACTGGTGAAGTCGCTACCCCAATTCGGCGTCGCTACGATCATCGTGGACGACAAGGGCTTGCCGATATAGCCTTCGGCGATAAGGTCGCGGGCCCGATTCAGCGCCGGGGCCCCGCGCGCTTGCAATCCCACCATGTGACAGACGCCTTTACGCTCCGCCAGATCAAGCATCTGCCGCGCCTGGTCGGTGGTTGCCGCCAGCGGCCATTCGCAGAACAGATGCTTGCCCGTCTCGAGCGCGGCCATTCCCAATTCATGATGAAACGGCACCCGGACGCAGATCGACACGAGGTCCACATTCGGATGCTGGACGAGCCTTGAGGGATCGTGGAAGGCGAATGGAATACCGAAATGGCGCGCGGTCTCATCCGCGGTCTCCTGGCGGCTGGTACAGACCGCGGTGATTTCGAAGTCCGGTAACCCCTTCAGCGCGGGGATGTGTGCGCTACTGCCCCATCCATAGCGCACATTCGCCCCGATAATGCCCACCCGAATCTTACTGGTTGTCATGGCGATAATCCTGCACCAACTTCACGGGCTACAGTCAAGGTTTCATAGTGGCCGGGAGCCAGCCGCGGCGAGACGCCGCTTCGCTTCCTGCACCACATTGTCAGGCAGCGGCCCTTTCAGAGCAGCGGCGATATTGTCGCGCAAATGGCCGGCGTCCTTGGTTCCTACGATAGTCGTGTCCAGATCCGGATTTGACAGCGTGAAGCGCAGCATGAACTCGGCCCGGCTCATACCATCGAGCAGGTCGTCCAGGCGCGCCTGCTCCCAGCGCTCGCGCATGCTGCTTCCTGGCAACATGTAGTAGGCCCGCTGCCAATCAGTGGGCGCCCCGCGAGCGACACCGCCGCGGATGATAATACCGGCGCCGGCCGCCGACGCCCGCGCAATGATTTCTTCGTGTTCCCGTTGGAGGGCGGAATATGGGATCTGGAACGCGTCGAAGACACCCATGTCGATTTGTTCGGCAAGCTGCGGCAGGGTTCCTGATACGCCGACCAGGCGCACCTTGCCGGCTTTTTTCAGCGCCAATGCGGCTTCCAGCGCGCCCTGTTCTTCGAATTGACGGCGGGTGAGACTTCGATGGAATTGAACCAGGTCGAGATAATCGGTCTTCAGCCGCCGCAGACTCTGTTCAACCCCGGCCCGGATATTTTCGGCCGTATGGATATGCTCAGCACCCATGCCAGCACCTGGCACGCAACCGCATTTGGAGGCGAGAAAGTATTCCGAGCGGCGATGGGCAATGAACCGTCCCATTAATTCTTCACTGCGTCCATAGTCGATTGAGGTATCGATAAAGTTGATACCGGCATCCAGGACGGCGTTGAGCACTTTCTCCGCCTGCTGGTCAGTAATCTCCGGTCCCCCAGGCGCGCCGCGCAATTCCATCGCGCCAAAGCCCAGGATTGTGACCTCAAGTCCGCTTCGCCCCAATGTTCGTTTCGGTAGTTCAGCCATGAATAATCCCCGTCTGAAGGTCTCGGTACTCTCGACCTACGCCGCTCCAGCCTTGCGATCAAGAGCGAGAACAGTATACCTGTGAGCCGCGAGCGGTTCTCTGCGCTGTACTGCTTGCCTGTCATCCTGAACCGGCGAGCAACGCGAGTGGTATCGAAGAATCTCGCGTCCGCGTTTTTGTTGGTGATACCAGCAGTGCGGGGCTTCAAAAATCACGGCGCAGAAAAGTGCGCCGCGAGATCCTTCGACACGGCCTTCGGCCGGCTCAGGATGACGAACTAAAGACGAGCAATAGGACTATCACAGTCAGATTCCGCGCTGCTGGCAACCTGGTGCGCGTCAACGAGGAAGGTCAGGAAGACCGGTGCCCGCGGATTGCGATTTGACCATGGACTGAAGCTGCAATCGAGCCTTCCGCGCTGTAGCCGACGCCGTCGAGCGCGCCGTTAGGTCTCCGTTAAACGAGAGTGTGTCGCGTGACTGGGAGCAGCGCACGGCGCGCTTTCGCCAGTTGGCCGCGGCGTTGGCTTCGACCGGGCGGTCGGAGAAAGTTAAAGCGTTGGTTGAAGAAGTCGAAAGGGAATGGTCCATCCAACCTACCGCGATTACCGCAATATCTTCTTCGCTGAATAACCGCCGGTCTGAGCGTACAGCCAAGCCGACGAACGATCGCGTCCCTTCAGCCGAGAGCCTAAACTTAAATGGATCGTTTAAGCTTTCTTCCGGGGAACGGCGAATTCTCACCGCTTTGGTCCAGTCTCCGGAGGGCGGAAGCACGGTGCAGGTGGCGATGTTAACCGGCTACGCCGCTACCAGTTGGGGCTCAACAACTATCTGGGCGCCCTACGCTCGCGGGGACAGATCGAGGGCGATGGCGATAAGCTCTCGATCACCGAGTCCGGAATTCAAGCGCTCGGCTCATGGGAGCCGCTACCCGCGGGTCCCGCTTTAGGCGAGTGCTGGCGGAGCGGTTGGGCAAGACGGAGCGGCTGATTCTGGAAACCCTTATGCGGGTCTATCCCGCCGGTTTGAACAAGGAAGAGGTTGCTGCGCGGGCTGGCTACGAAGCCAATGGAGGCGGTTTCAACAATGCCTTGGGCAGGTTGAGAGTCGGCTGAGCATGAACGGGAGACTTACCGGCATCAAAGACATCGCGCCGATCGTGAAGTTTCTGGTGACCGACGGATGGTGGATCACGGGACAGACGATCTTTGCCAACGGCGGCTACACGACGCGGTAAATTGCTGGGCAAAGCGGCGCCGCCGCTATCCGGTATGGTGCGCCTGCTCGACGACTCGCATATCGAGCGCGGCACCGCTTCGCTCGTACGTGGATCGGTCAACGGCTTCGATCTCGTTCGGCTTCAGGCCGAGGGTTGTTGAGTCCGGAGGGCATTGAGATGACTCTTCAGGGCAGGGTTGCACTAGTAACAGGGCGATTTTGACCGGCTACGCCGCTACCGGCGGCGGCTTCAACAACTACCTCGGGTACTCACAGTGCTTGAGACTCTCGGGTACTAGCGCGACAACGATGCCTGTTGATATGAGGCCTATGGCACTCAGCAACAAGAACATGCCGCGGTAGCCGAGGGCGCCTAGCACCAAGCCGGCAAGGGTCGGGCCGATAGCGGAGCCGGCGACGAGTGCCGAGCCAACGAGGACCTGCGCTTCGCCATTGCGTCCGGGATCGTCGAAGCGATCCGTCACCCATGCTGCGGCCACGACGATGAACATTCCCTGGGCCATACCGTCGAGTACCTGGATTATCAGAATCTGCCAGGGGGCTCGGGCTATGGCGACGAGTATAAGACGGAGGGTCATGGCCGACCAGGCAACGGCCAGAAGCGGCTTCCTGCCGACGCGATCGGCCAGCTTCCCAGTAGGCCAAACGGTAAGCATCCAGGCCATCATGCTGATGACAAAGAGATAGGAGAGGAAGCGCTCGCTGGCGTGAAGCTCCCGACTGGCGAAAAGGCCCAAATAAACGCCGCCCGGTGCGTTGCCGATGTGAAACAGGATCATGGCAGCGACGAAAATCCACAACACGCGGTCCGGCTGCCCGGTGCTTTGAGGCCCTTCCTCGCCGACGCTCTCAGTGACTGCGGTCTGGATGTGCGCGCTCGTCGTCAACGGGAGCGAGTGGCCGCCGTCTTGCTCGCGAAGGAACCACGCGAATACGACAGCTAGAACCTGAATGGCGGCCAGCGGCCAGAGAATCGAAGCGACGCCGTACCGCTGAGCGAGCAGACCTCCAACGACGCACATGGCAACTATGCCAACAGGTCTCCAGAAACGAAGTGCGCCTAGCGCCGTGCCAACCTGACCGGGAGCGCTGAGGATGACAGCGGTTGCGCCCGAGAGGCTGTCGGCGGCAGGACGACACAGGCCGTTCTCCGCAAAGACTACTACTAGGAACCCCAACCAAATCAGATTGCGGGCGCGGAGCAGCAGGATCGTGGAGACAGCCAAAGCCGCGTAGGCGGCCAATAAAAATGGTCTGCGGCGCGACAACCGGTCCGACCAGATCCCGATCGGAAACTGGACAAGACCCGCCAGAGCGGCAAGCGTCGATAGGAGCCCGATGGTCCGGTCGGACATCCCACGTTGTCCCAGGAGCAGCGGCAAATACGGGAGGGTGAAGCCGACACCGGCCAGGCCGAGAGAATACGACCCATAGAGCGCGATTCGATTGCGAAGGTGCATGCTTCCCTTGGGCCGCCCGATCAAAAGTTGGAGCGGGAGGTTGATCAGTAATTCACGATCCGGAGCCAGATGATCCCTAGAACGAGCGTCAGGATCGTCACGGGAATGCCAACCTTGCAGTATTCCCAGAAGGAGATCGTGACCCCCTCGCGCTTGGCGCTTTCCACGACGATAAGATTAGCCACCGATCCCAGAACTGTGAGGTTGCCCGCGAAGGTGCTGGACATTGCCAATGCGAGCCAGGCGTTTTGCCGAGATGCTGGCGGAATCGCCCGCATGACCGGCTCGAACAGGAGGACGGCCGGCACGTTGCTCACCAAATTCGACAGCGCGGCGGATGCCACGCTTAGCAGATCGATGGGATGCCGTAGCAACCAGTGCCAGTCCTCAATCCCCCACGTTGCCACCACGCGGACCTGAAATGCGTGGACCACGATAAACAAGCCGATGAACATGAGCAGCAGGCTCCAATCTATCTGGTTGTAAATCCTCGCGGACTTGACGGGATCGATGAGCAGCACGGCCGCCGCGCCGATCGCGACCAATGCGATCTGAAAGCCCGCGAAGAATAACAAGATGGTGACCAACGCGACGGCCACGCTCTTACGCTGCAGACCGTCGTGGACACAGCTATCGGATGCTTCTTCGGCACCACGTCCTGACGTGTGCGTATGGTCCTCATGTGGGTTCCCTGAGCATCCAGCGATGCTTGCTTCGTTTCGGGCGTCGTTGCTCGCGCTTTCGCCGTCGCTCCTTTGAGGTGCCGGCAGTTCGGCTCGATAGACCCAGGCAACCACCAAGAAGTTGATGATCAAACCGATGGCGGCCACGGGCAGGAGATGGGACGCGAAGCGCAGGTAGGGAATGCGCGACTGGATGCCGATGATCATATTCTGCGGATTGCCGGTGATAGTTCCGGTTGAGCCGATGTTGGCCGCAGTGGCCACTCCGATCAGATGCGGAAGCGGATTGAAGCGTAGCCGCCGGGCCAGCTGGAGCACGAGCGGAGTGACCGCCAAACAGACAATGTCGTTCACGAGAAAGGCGGAGAGAACGCCCGAAAGGAGGATCGTCACCGCCAAAAGCCGGCTCGGTGTGCGAATTTGTCCCAGTGCCCAATTGGCCAGCCGCGCGAAAAAGCCTGAAATCCGAAGGAACCCGACAACCACCATCATTCCGAACAGCAGAAAGAGCGTCTCGTAGTCAATGGAGCCAGGAGCCACTGCTTGCTGGAGAGTTAATACCTTCGTCACCAGCATCAGCGCCGCGCCGACGAAGGCTATCGCGGCCCGATCCAACCCGAGGCCCGGCACCTTTCCCATGGCCAAGCCTATGTAGGTCAGTGTGAAGATGACCGCGGTAATCCAAAACATCGATGAATCCAAGGACCGTCCTCAGATGAAGTGTGAATAGAAGCTTTCGGCGGCCGCCTCTCGGAGGTAGTACTTGGAAAACACCCGCTCGGCCAGGCCAAAAGGGGCTTTCGCAGGTCACGTAGCGGTGCTCTCGGGCGGTGCGACGAAACTATTCCCTACTGTAGCAGCCTCTTTCCATCCGAGAGTTTCGGGCATGAGGAGCCACAGAATCACAAAGGCAGCCGCCGCCACCACCGCCAGGAAGAGGAACCCGGCGCGGTCACCAAAGTGGTGAACGATGGCGCCGGCAATGGTTTGGCTGAGAGCAGCTCCGATTCCCACGGCCGTCGCGATCGCACCCAGTGTAAGATTGAACCGCCCAGTGCCACGCGTGAGATCAGCAATCACCAGGACGGACACGACACCAAACATCCCCGCGCCGACACCGTCGAGCACCTGGATGCCGACCAGCAGGTAGCTGCTCTTGGTCAGGGTGTAAAGAACGCCGCGGATCGGCAGCACGCCGAACCCAATGAGCAGCAACGGCTTCCTACCCCAGGAGCCGGCAGTGCGGCCCGCCCATCCCGCAAATAAGGTGATCGTCAGCTGGGTCGTCACGACACAGGCGGACATGAACATCATGGAACTGCGGCCCTTGCCCTTGGCCAACATTTCCCCGAGCAACGGAAGCATCGCCGCATTAGCGAAGTGAAAAAGAACCGCGCAGTAAAGAAAGACCATCAGCGGGCGGTCTTTCAGTAAGTCCCGGATACGCGCCGGGGTTCCGTCGTCCCCGCCGTTCTTAGCTCCCCTGGCGCGTTCGTAGTCGATCTGGTCTGGGCGGATGAGGAACAGGGAGAGGATCGTTGGAGCCGCGAGTGCCGTGACAAAGAAAAAGACGGCGCGGTTCGAAATGAAGTATCCGATCAAACCCATCAACACGGCGGCGGTCACGTTGCCCGCCGAGTTGAAAGTTTGATTCCGTCCCTGGCGGCGACTCAAGAGTCTATGTCCGACAATCCCCAGGGAGATGGCGGCGATGGCAGGCATGAAGACGCTGGACATTACACCGATGAGTGTTTGCGCGATCACGACTGGCCAGAACGACGGGAAGTACGCGATTAATAGGGCTCCGATCGCCAAAGCGATCACTCCCGCCGCGATCAGGAATCGCTTGGAGTTGACCTGGTCCACCAGGCCTCCCGCCGGGGTCTGCGACACGATGCCCGCGATTCCGCCGATCGTGAGCGCGAGACCCACGCGCTGCTCGTTCCAGCGGTAACTGGCTAGATAGATGGCGAGGAACGGCCCCACCCCAGTCTGCACGTCGGCGAGCAGGAAATTGAGCCAGTCGAGCCCGCGGAGACTTTGTTGCTGATCCACGTCGCGCGGGTTCAGTGGTTCAAGAATTTCAGCTTGCAGCATGAGAGGAGAAATGACCTCTTCGAAAGCCGTGTGATTCTGGAATGGCAATGCCCGTGCCATCTAGAAATCCGTGAATAATTGCACCAGCAAGCGGGCTAAGCAGAAGTGAGGTGTCGGGATTGCGGACAGCAGGTGTCATCAAACCCGACACCACGCCCATTGTAGTGAGGCCGTGCTTTGAATTGCCGCCACAACTGGGTGCGGATGGACCGGCACAGATCTTGGTTCGCCTTGTGTTCAGGAACGCTCAAGGAGCATCGAGATGAAAACGATATCGGTTCCTGCAGTGGCGATGCTGCTCTTGATTGCCGCCGCACCGAAAGCCGGCACTCAAGTTCCGCCGCCAGTTGCACCGATGGTAGGCCAGGCTCCGCCGCCTGCAGCGCCAGTTCCCCCAGCTCTGCCTTCAGCGGGCTTTGCGCCTGGTCAGCAGACTCTCTCCGTGTCTCCTCCGCCGCCGCCTCCGTCTCCTCCGGGCGGCGCACTGCCGCCTCCACTTCCGCCTGCCGCCGGTCCAGTGGCACCTTTATATGTAACCCCGCCGGCAAACCCCTCGATTACCGGTGCGGTCAAGCAGTACCTGCTGACGCCGGTGGGCGATGTGGAAGGTGTCGAGCTCCAGGACGGCACCGACGTCCGCTTTCCCCCACACATGGGTACGGCGCTGGCCGCGATCGTGAGGCCCGGTGATCGGGTGAGCGTGATGGGATTTGCCGCGCCGCAGACTCCATATGGACGAGCGGTCAAGGCTCTGACCATCACCAACCTCGCGACCAATCAGTCCGTGGTCGACCAGCCGCCCACTGTGCCGCCACCGCCGCCTTGGCTGCGTGGCGCAAGCATGAGGGAGATGACGCTGAGTGGAACGCTCGACCACTACATTCTCAACGATCGCGGTGACATCGACGGACTCATTCTCAGTAGCGGCTACGAGGTGAAGTTTCCGCCCCATATCGGCATGCCCGTGGCCATGGCGCTTGCGCAACAACCTTCGGCGACGATTCAGGCGAGCGGCTACGGCACCAGCAACGCCTTCGGCACGGTCGTCGACGCGATGACGGGATCGCTGACGGTGGGCAGTCAACCAGTGCAGTTGACTGGCCCGCCGGGACCTCCACCGCCTCCCTGATATACTGTTGGTGGGTGAATAACCGCGCAGTGCGAGCGACTCCGGCACTGGGGCATAGAGCCGATGCTCACGGCACATTTAACTGCGGATGTATTAAAGGAGCCAGGATCGCGGTGGTCGCTTAAGCGGCAGATTCGAGCCTTGGGAGTTCTTTTTCTCCTGACGATTCTATTGGCGTGCGCGTTCGCCATAGAGTTGCTGCGCCACTCCGATGCGGCTCGAATTGCTGACTCGCAGCATCAACTCGAGCAGGCAGCAACGCAAATCCAACAGCGCTATGCGTACGTGGCCCAGTCCTTTCAACAGCGAAAACTCCCAGCACCGGAGATGCCCGCTGACAACCGTCTGCTGAGTTCGCTTACAGCTTCGGTGCTTTCAGGCCTGCCGCGGGTCGAGGGTGGATTTTATTTTACGAACGGTTCGCAGTTGGTCGGTTACTCCTATCCGACCTATCAAGGATCGGGAGCCAAAGCGGATATTCCGCCGGCGGAGCAGTCAACCATCCTCGCAGTCGCACGGCGGGCGATTGACTCTCGAAGCCCCGCCCAGAAAAGAATTGATACCGCCTCCGATGCGCTGCTCTTTCAGGCGGTCCCAATAGAGGTCGGAGGATCACCGGTAGGCGCCGTCTGGGTGATGCATCATATGGAGGGGGTTCATGGCACGTACGAGTGGCTTAACGCCCTGGGTCTTCTTCTATTGCTTGCCGTCTCGGCAGCGGCGAGCGCGGCGGCTTGGCACGTGACACGCAGGCTCGACGCAGGCGTTTCCCGCATCGAGGCGGCACTTGGAACGATGGAGTACCGGCTGGATAGCGACATTCCGCAAACCGGCATCCAGGAGCTAGATCGGATTGCCGCGGCAATCGACCGCCTCGGAAAGGCCCTCAACCTCAACCAGCAGCGACGAACAGAACTGGAGCAGAAACTTCGCCATGCGGATAGACTGGCGGCGCTCGGACGCCTGGTCGCCGGCGTTGCCCACGAGGTGCGCAACCCGCTAGCCTCGATCAAACTCAAACTTCATCTCGCCGAAAGGGCAGGCGCCTCAGACCCGGCGCGTCTGGCGAGCGCCTTCCAAATCATGCGGCTGGAGGTCGATAGAATCGACCGGCTGGTCGAACGGCTTCTCGCTCTGGGCAAGCCGCTGAAGACGTCACCACAAAGCGTGGACATCGCTCGCTACCTGGAGGAGCGGCTGGACAACTTCAGGCCGCGCGCCGAGGCACACGGCACCGCACTCGAATTACGCTCGTCGGCGTCGCTGAACGGTACGGTGCGTGTCGATCGCGACAGACTGGCTGAGGTAGTTGATAATCTGATCGCTAACGCCCTCGACGCGGTAACGCCGGGGGGAAGGGTAGTTGTCGAAGCCGAACGGACTGGTGCGCCCAATCAATTGGTGATCCGCGTGAAGGATACCGGACGCGGAGTTCCGCTCCCGATGCGCCACCGGCTCTTTGAACCATTCGCCACCACCAAAGAATCAGGGATGGGACTCGGTCTCTTTCTGTCGGCTGAAATTGTGCGGGGTCTCGGTGGCGATATCGCTTATCATGATACCGGCGACTCTCTTGCAGAGAATGACCAACTGAATCTTTCCAGCTCCAGAGGCGCCTGCTTCGAGGTCCGTCTGCCATGCTGAACGAAGGCGCAACCATACTGATCGCCGACGACGAGCGGCATCTGCGGGAAAGTTTAGCCGAGCTTTTCTCGGCACAGAGATATTCGGTTCTCCAGGCCGGGGATGGTGTGGCAGTGATCGATCTGCTCCGCGATAGACTCCCCGACGCGATTTTTCTGGATCTGAAAATGCCGAAGTTGGACGGAATATCGACTTTACGGAGGCTCAAGGAGAGCCCCGAGTTGCGACGAATTCCGGTCATTATTGTCACCGCGTTCGGCGGCAGCGAACAAACGATCGAGGGCATGAAGGCTGGCGCCTACGACTACATCACCAAACCCTTCGACCCCGATGAGGTGCTCAGGACTTGCGCGCGTGCGATCGAAGTGAGCCGTCTGAGTCGCGAGGTGGAGCAGCTGAGGGCGCGCGCGGATGCGAACGACCCCGATACCTCGGGCGGTATCATCGGCCAGCATCCGGCTATGCGGGAGGTGTTCAAGCTCATCGGGAAGGTCGCTCCAACCGAGGCTAGCGTTCTGATCGTAGGTGAGTCCGGCACCGGGAAGGAACTGGTGGCTCAGGCGATTCATCGCCACAGTCGGCGCGCGGCTGGACCAATTGTCGCGGTCAACTGTGCCGCCGTCCCATCTAATCTTATCGAGAGCGAACTCTTTGGCTACGAGCGCGGTGCCTTCACCGGGGCCACTGTGAGCAAACCCGGGAGGATAGAGCAGGCCCACGACGGCACACTTTTCCTGGATGAGATCGCCGACCTGCCACTGGAAGCGCAGGCAAAACTGCTGCGCGCGCTCCAGGAGCGGAGGTTTGAACGGCTGGGAGCGAAGGAGACGATTGCTTCGAACTTCCGTTTGATCGCCGCGACGAATCAGAATCTAGAAGAACTGGTCGCGGACGGCCGTTTTCGTGAGGACCTGGTCTACCGTCTCAACGTAGTGAGAATCGAACTGCCTCCGTTGCGTTCCAGACGCAGCGACATTCCCATGCTTGCCGAGCACTTTCTGCGCTCTTCGCCTGCTACGAAGCCGGACCCTCCGTCGGGATTCAGCCAGGAAGCGTGGCGAGTGTTAATGGCCCACGACTATGCGGGCAACGTTCGCGAACTCAGGAACATGATCGAGCGCGCACTTGTGCTGGCGAGAGGGGCGCTTATCACGGTCGAGGATTTGTCCCCGCTTGGCGGACGCAACGCCAACGACGATTCGTATCTGACTGAATTGATGGAGCTGCCGCTCGAACAAGCGGTTGCGAGGTTGGAGCGGCGCATGATCGGGCGGGCGCTGGCGCGTTCCCAGGGCAACCGAACCGAAGGGGCCCGACTGCTTGGCATCAACCGCCAGCATCTCTATTCCAAGCTTAAAGCCTTAGGTATCGAGTGAGCTTAGCACTTGCCCGACAGCCGGCCGCCCAACGGTTATGAGACCTAAAAAGGAGCAGGACCGCCGTGCGCCGAAGACCTATGCTAATTCGCTCAAGCACCCAACAAGGCCCTGGGCTAAATAACTGCTCCGCCTCTCGGTTGCAACCATCGCGGAACGCAAATCTCGTGCATGACTCTCATTAGTGAGGCTGCGGTGAGACACCCCGCAGAACGGCTATCCACCCCAATGAAACGGCTGGTGGCGCTGAAGTGAACGGAACCTTGCCGGCTAGAAGTGTAGTTAAGTGCGTTCTCGGGGAGCTGCCGAGGGCAGCTCCCCGTCAAACCGGAAACTTACTCGGCGATACCATAAACGCGGGCGGCGGTGTCGTGCACTATTTTGCGGCGCTGTTCGGCGGGCAGCCCGCTGAACGTCTTCTCGACGAACTCCTGCGAGCGCGGGAAGGTCGCTGCCAGATGCGGATAGTCAGACGACCACATGATATTGTCTGCGCCCCAACGATGGAGCTCGGAAATGAAGACCGGCTCATTGATGAAGGTCGTGTAGACCTGCCGCTTCACGTACTCGCTCGGTTTGAGCTTCAGCTTGGTCGGAGCCAGCCCGCCGAGACGGTCGTGGATCATGTCCATACGCCACAGGAGATAGCCCATCCAGGCGACATCGTTTTCGGCTGAGACGATCGTCAGGCGCGGAAAGCGCTCGAGCACTCCGCCCAGCGTAAACACGGCTATTGTACGCTCCACCTGATGATGCAGGGTCGAGCCTTGAATCAGAATGTTGCTGCTGAAAAAGTCGATTCCCATCCCCTTGCGCCCGGTCAGGATATGCAGCGAAAGCGGCATGTTCATATCCTGTGCGGCGGCCCAGAAAGGGTCGTAAGCGGGATCGCTATAGGGCCGGTCATCCGGCGGCTCCGCCCAGATCATCGCGCCCTTCATCCCTTGCTTGGCAATTCGCACCAGCTCGTGGGTCGCAGCGTCGATGTCTTCCAGCGTGATTAGGCCGAGCGGCAACAGCCGTTTCGGATTGTGGCTGCAGTACTCGACCGCCCAGTCGTTGTAAGCGCTGAAACAGGCTTTTCTTAGTTCGACGTCATCCAGGCCATATAGCGGCATGCCCATCGAGGTGTAGATAACCTCCGCCTGAACGCCGTCGCGGTCCTGGTCCTTCAGGCGTGCCGCTGGGTCCCAAACGCTGGCCGGGGCGGACTCGAATCCCTTTCGATTATGTTCGGCGACTTTGTCGTTCGGCACCCCGGCGCCAAAAAAGCCGGCGACTGGAGTTGGGTTGATGTTTTCGCAGACGAAGAACTCTCCCTCCTTGCCGTTCACATTGCGCTCCGTATGGGGCGCGCGTTCCCGGAATTTTTTGTCGACCCGCTCAGCCCACATCCTGGGGGGCTCGACGAAATGTGAATCCGCTGAAATAATTCGACCTTCTGCCATAAGTCACTCTCCTCTCTTAACCTATTAACCTATTAACCTATTTCGGCAACCCTGGCGGCCTGCATAAGCGAACGCGGCCGAGATGAAGAATCAACGCGCAGCGATTTCCTCTCCTCGGGGCGAACCTCTATTACGTAGCCTTATATGACACAAAAGGCCAACAGGGTGTTAACGTCGGCGGCCCGGTTCCCGGTTGCGGAGCTGCTCTCTGCTCGATTAGGTTCTGTCCAGGTTACCAGCCCGTGCTGCCTCGACCGCTAGTAATTGTGGTCGCACCGATGCGAACCAAAGCAGTGAAAACGGGTGAGCCGAGGGCTCCGAGCGGAGCACGAGGGACGTGGCACATGCGAAAGCCTGCTCCGAGCAGCCGCAGGCGACGAATGGGTCGGTGAAAAATGCGCAAAGTCGCGGTTTGTATCAAGCAGATTCCTTTGATTGATGACGCCAACTTCGATCCCGTTACCAAGACCATCAGGCGCGACGGGATTAATATCATCGGTGCCTACGACCTGACCGCGATTGCTGAAGCAGTCGCGCTGAAACGGCAGTTCGGCGCCGAGACTACGGTCGTCACAATGGGGCCGCCGCAGGCGCGCTCAGCCCTCGCAGATGCCCTGGCGATGGGAATCGACCGCGCCGTTCACCTGGAGGACCGGACGTTTGCCGGCTCGGATACGCTGGCGACGGCCCGCACGCTCGCGCTGTGGCTCAAGCGTGAGGGATTCGACCTGGTATTGCTCGGCAAATATTCGCTCGATGCCGAAACCGGGCAGGTCGGTCCGGAAATCGCGGAATTGCTGGAAGTGCCGCAGATAACCGGCGTCTGCAAGCTCCAGTTTGATGGTGCGATGCTGCGGGCCGAGCGCGAAAGCGACGAGGGTCTCGAAGAAGTTGAATGTGGACTTCCTGCGCTAATTACCTGCGCGGAAAGACTGATCAAGCCAATCGGCGTTCGGCCCAAGGCACGCGCGGAAGCGAAATCGAAACCCGTCATTGCCATACGCGCGGCAGAACTCGGCGCCGATGCGTCGCAGTTCGGCCTGGCCGGCTCACCGACCTGGGTGCAGGAAGTGCGGACACAGGAAGCACCGAAGGTCCACTGCGAATTCATCGAAGCGTCAGACCCATTTGAGGCGTCGCGGCAGCTGATCGGCGCTCTGGAGCTTAAGAACGCGCTGAGCCCGCGATCCACGCGGCGTGCTCGTGTTGCGACCGTTGTGCGCAAGCCAAGGCCGGGTAACGACATCTGGATCGCGTGCGAAACCAATATGGCGGGCGAAATCACCCGCGGCAGCCTGGAATTGCTCTCGAGCGGCGATAAGCTGGCGCAGATTCTGGGCGGCGCGGTTTTCGCGGTGGTCTTCTCAGCTTCCATCGGACGGCACTTTCCGCTACTGGCGAGCTACGGCGCTGATCGAATTCTGGCGCTTGATCATCCGCATTTGGAGCGATATGCGCCCGAAACCGTCGCCGAGGCGATGGCGAACCTCGTCCGGGAGCGCTCTCCTTTCGCCTTACTCCTCTGTGCAAGCGAACGCGGCCGCGACTGGGGTCCACGCCTGGCCGCCAGGCTCAAGCTGGGTTTGACGGGTGACGCGATCGGGCTCGAACTCGACGGTGAGGGCCGGCTGGTAGCGCTCAAGCCGGCTTTTGGAGGAAATATCGTGGCGCCAATTCTCTCCAAGACTTATCCGCAGATGGCTACGGTGCGCTCCGGCGTAATGGAGCTGGCCGAGCCGGTCCCTTCGCGCAGCGCCGAAATAGAAATCATTCATCCAACCGTAGGCCCAGCCCGAAGCAGGGTATTGAACTCCCGTTCGATCCTGGATCCAACGATTGTTCCGTTGGAGGGTGCGGAGGTCGTGGTGGGAATCGGCATGGGAGTGGGGGGGCCGGACGGAATCGAACGCGTCAAGCACCTGGCTCGCGCCCTAAATGCGCCGGTATGCGCCACTCGGCGCGTGACCGACGAGGGCTGGATGCCGCGCCAGTTGCAAGTGGGGTTAACCGGCAAGACCATCGAGCCGCGGCTCTATTTCGCGATTGGAATCAGCGGCGCCCCCAACCATCTGATCGGCATCAAGCGCGCCGGCACCGTGGTGGCTATCAATGAAGACCCCGACGCTTCGATTTTTGAGCGGGCTGATATAGGATTGGTCGGTGACTGGGCAACCCTGACGCCAGCAATCGCCCAACTCTTCCGCCAACGTCAGATGGTTTGAAGGTTTGGCCAAAGTTGGATTAAAAATATTCCAACGTTGGCAGAGTTCGCATCATCGGGAGTCAGAGCAAGGTGCCAGATTTTGATGTCTTGATTATCGGCGGGGGAGTCGCGGGATTGCGCGCCGCGATCGCCGCGAAGCGTGCGGGAGCATCCGTGGCCCTGGTCAGCAAGGTGCATCCGTTGCGGAGCAACTCAGGCGTCGCTGCCGGTGGCCTCAATGCGCCATTGGGAAGCGATGATTCTGTTGCCGATTTTGTTCAGGACATCGTGGCTGTCGGCGAAAACCTGAGCGATCCGCAAGTCGCCAACACCTTCGCGGCGGAAGCCCGCGATGAGATAATCTGGCTCGACCGGATGGGCGTGCCGTTTAATCGCGACGCGGCCGGCAAACTCGCCCGGCGGCGCTTCGGTGCGAATCGGCACAACCGGACTTGTTACGCTGACGATCTTACGGGCCATCTAGTTCTACAAGTGGCTTACGAGCAGTTTCAGCGCGAGAGAATTCCGGCGTTCCTCGATTGCTTCGTCACCTCGCTCACCTTCGACAATGCCGCCTCTCTCGGCGCCACTGCGTTAAGCCTGCGAACCGGGACGCTCGACCTGCTGAGTGCGCGTGCGGTTATTCTCGCGACCGGCGGCTTCACTCGTCTTTATGTACCCTCGACCGCATCGATTGGAACCACCGGCGATGGCCAGTGCCTAGCCTACTCGGCAGGGGCTCGGCTGATGGATATGGAGATGATCCAATTCCATCCCACGGTTTTCCCTGGAGGACCTGGGCTCTTGATTACTGAGGCGGCGCTGGCGGAGGGCGGCCAGATTGTTAATCAAAAGGGGGAGGTTATTATCGAGGCAAAGTTTGAGCCGCGGGAAAAAATCTCTCGTGCGATTTACCAGGCGCTGCAGAATGGTTCCGGCTCCGCGTTCCTCGACTTGCGGCCGCTCGGCAAGGATAAGCTCGCTTCCACTTTACCGCAGACTTGCGAACTGGTGCAGGCAGTCGCCGGAATTGACGCGAGCAAACAGACCGTGCCGATCTATCCGGGGGCTCATCGCTCGATTGGTGGAATCGAGACCGATGCGGCCGGACGTACTTCGCTCAACGGATTATTTGCGGTCGGTGAATGTGCCTGCAGTGGACTGAATGGGGCTGGGCGTCTGGCTGGAAATACACTTACTGAAGCATTGGTTTTCGGAAAGAGGGTTGGTGAGTCAGCCGCTTCGTATGCTCGCACCGAACAAAAGAAAAACCTCCTGATGTCGCGCCTCAACGACGAAGAGCGCCGGCTCTCCTCGTTCACCGATCCCGCAGCGGCGTCCGCTGGCTCCGACTCACCGTTAAAGCTTCATGCCGAGCTGGGAAAACTGATGAACGACCACGTTGGCCTGGTTCGCGACGGCTCCTCGTTGCAGGCCGCGCTGGATCAGGTGCGTTCCCTCAAAGAGCGCTATGCGCGCATCCGCCTCAGGAACAGCTCGCGAATCTATAATTCCGAACTGACCAGCTACCTGGAAGTCGGCTCGTTATTGAACATAGCCGAACTGGTTACGATGACTGCTCAGGCACGAACGGAAAGCCGGGGCGCGCATTACCGGACTGATTTTCCGAGACGAGACGATAGCCAATGGAATCGTCACACTATAGTCAATCATGTTGATGGTGCACCAAATGTGGGTACGAAGCCAGTTGCCCTTGCGTAGCAGCGTTGGGCGTGCTGCGGCAGTCCCAGAGGCCAGGGCTGTTTCCCGCGCGCGGCGGTCAGCTCGAACCGTGCAAGACAGAGCGGCAGCCCTAACCGCGGCGGTTCCGTGGCGGACATGGCTTTTGGCGGAGCCGCCGCTTCGGTCGAAGCGGTGAGCCCAAGCCCTGAGCGAAGCCGAAGGGAAACAAGCCAGCCAGTTCGACCCGCAAGCGGGTCGTTCGGAGGTGCGCATATTCAATAGGCCGGTGAAAAAGCAATGGAAGTCACTTTCAAAGTATATCGTAAGGAACCTGGCGAGGGGACAAAGCCTGGCCGTTCCGACTACAAACTGGAACTCGGGAGCGATGCCACTGTACTCGATGGTCTGCTTAAAATTCGCGACGAAATCGATGGCACGCTGGGCTTCCGCGCCTCTTGCCTGCGGGGTTACTGTGGTGAATGTACTATACGGGCAAACGGCAAATCCTGCTTTTCCTGCACCACTCGCGTGTCATCGTTGACGCAAAAGGCGCCGGAAGTCACCGTCGACCCGGTGCGCAATATGCCGGTGGTCAAGGACCTGGTTTCTGACTGGGACACGTTCCTGTGGAACAAGATTGATCGCATTCAACCGTGGCTGGAGCCTTCTGCCACGCCGGCCAACGGCGAAAGTATCATGCCGGATTCGGTAATGGCCGGTGTCCGCAAGGCGATGAGTTGTTACTACTGCGGGCTGTGCGATGAAGGCTGTACAGTACTGCCGGTTGATTTCGGCTTTATCGGTCCCGCGGCACTAACCAAGGCTTACCGTTTCGTTTTCGATCTGCGCGACACGATGACCAGGAAGCGCTTCAAATTCGTCGAGGACGCGAAAGGTTTGTGGGATTGCGTCCACTGCTTTGAGGCGAGCGAGCACTGCCCACGCGGAATCGGTCCGACTGAGCGAATAATGGATCTGCGCGACAAGGCCTTCCAATTGGGAATCCAGAACCCGCGGGCGGCACGGCACCATTACAGCTTTGCTGATTCGATAAAAAAGAGCGGCGTGCTCGATGAGGGAAAGCTGGCAGTCGAGTCCGAGGGTCTGACGAATATAAGGGGATTGTTACGGCTGCTTCCCATCGCGGCGCGCGCATTGCGGCGGGGTAAGGCGCCGATCCCTTATATGCATCATAAGTCGCCGGGCGCCGCTCAGGTCCGGCGCATCATCGAGAAAGCCGAGGAGAAGCACCGATGAAATACGCATTTTATCCGGGTTGTGTATCGCGCGGAGGCTGTCCGGAACTCTATACTGCCGCGACTAAAGTCGCTGGCCGGCTTGGAATCCAGCTTGACGAGCTTAAGGACGTAGCCTGCAATGGTGCGGGAGTCTTGCCCAAGTACATTTCCGATCCAATCAACGCGCGAACCTTGGCCAAAGCCGAGCGCATGGGTGAAACCCTGATGACCATCTGCAGCACCTGCACGGGGGTTCTGGGCGCGGCGAACCTGCGCTTCAAAGAAGAACCCGAATACCGCGAGGAGATCAACCGCGACTACCTTGCGGAAGAGGGTTTGGAATACAAGGGCACGATCGAAGTCAAACACCTGCTCTGGGTGCTGTTCGAGGATTACGGGATCGACAAGCTCAAAGCCGAAGTTAGGCGGCCCCTTAAGGGACTTAAAGTTTCGCCCTTCTACGGATGTTTTATGCGCCGCCCGCCCGAGGTAGTAACGCCGACCAAGGAATACGCTGGCCGCAAGAACTATCTTGAGGACCTCATTGATGCAATGGGGGCAGAGCTTACGGACTTCAGCGGTAAGGGGAAATGTTGTGGTTTTCCAATTTTGACCGCTAATCTGGAAAACTCACAAGCTATGACGGCCAAGCACACCGGCGAAGCAAAGCAGAAGGGCGCCGATTGCATGGTGACGCCGTGCCCGCTGTGCCATCTGAGCCTCGATGGTCAACAGGCGGGTGCTGCCAAAGCGCAAGGCGCCGCAATCGATCTGCCGATCCTGCATCTGCCACAGTTCGTAGGACTCGCACTGGGTTTCAGCCCGGGAGACCTCGATCTCAAGCGGCATATGGTATCGACCAAAGAGGTAGAGAACCAGGTCAGCATGCTGACATAAGGGCTCTATTATAATAGTGGCCGACATTGCTGAGATGGATAAGCTCGCTAACACAACTTGTGTGGACGGTTGGATCTTGTTCGGATCGTGGTTGGGTGGCGGAGCCTCTTAACCCCTTGCCCCAAGACGGGGGAAACGAGTGTTGGACCAGATAGTCGTCAGGCTGCCCCGCTAACCCACGCCCTAACCAGCGGGGGGTTAGTGGGTAGGCGTCGCGAAGAGAAAGAATACCGGCCGCAAGTGGTCATGTTGATTTATGGAGACCCGTTCCAAAAAGGCCAATCCGGTCTTGTTGGCCCGTGAAATACTCAATTTCCGCAAAACGAAACATCCGTACGGCTACAATTATGCTGTCCGCGTGCGGATGGGGCATGCAGAAATACAGGATTTAACCGCGCTCGCGGATGTCGTTCTGGCGATTGAAGAACTCGGCTACGAAATAGTGAAAAAATCGTGAGTGGGCCTGATAGCGCTCGCCACCGATGGACCCTCCCCTACTCTGCCCTTCTCGCCGGGATGTTCGCCAGTGCCGCAATCGGATGCAGCGCGCCGCACATCGCGACTGCTACCGGCACTAGGCGAATAGTTTCGCTAGCACCCTCCGTGACAGAGACTCTGTTCGCCCTCGGGGCGGGCGCGGAAGTGGTCGGGATCTCCCAATATTGCGACTATCCGCCGCAGGCGCGCCGATTGCCCAGGATTGGTAGCTTTCTCACACCTAACATTGAGGAGATTGTTGCCCTCAGGCCAACTATTGTGATCGGAGTGCTGACTTCCGCCGATTTGCGCGGAATTCGCGCATTGCGGGCGATGGGGATCAGAACCCTGATGGTCGACGATACTTCAGTGGCCGCGATTGAGGTGAGTATCAAAAAAATCGGCGACGCAATTGGCCAGCCGCACGCCGCGCGGGACCTGGTCGCGGAGATTCGGTCCCGGCTGGGCGGGATGGAAGAGAGGCTCGCGGCGGTTCAACCCCGGCGGGTTTTGATGGTGGTCGGGCATCAGCCGTTAGTTGCAGTGGGGCCGGGCACTTATCTGGATGAATTGCTCACCCTCGCCCATGCCCGCAATATTGCTGAGGCCTCAACCCAATCGTGGCCGCGCCTGAGCATTGAATACATTGTTGCCAGCCGGCCCGAAGTCATCCTCGACGGGCAGATGGGCACCGATCCGCATGCTCCCGCCCGCTTCTGGGCGAGGTATCCGTCCATTCCGGCGGTTCATGAGCGGCATGTGTTCGGCTACCCCGATGATCCCACCCTTCGTCCCGGACCACGCGTACCCCAAACCCTTGAGCTGCTCGCACGGCTGATCCATCCGGAAGCGTTCGCCAACGACCGGCAACAGGCATCGCAGTAGAGCCGGCGCAATGCCCACCGGGAGCCGCTTTCAACCTGTTGCTCGGCAGTCTAGCGACGCGCAGCTCTCCAGTCCGGCGCAATCTCTACCGCAACACTTTGCGGGCGCCCATCTGACGCGGGCGCGAATGGTTGTGACGCTCGGAGCATTGAGCGCTATCACCATCGTCGTCATGGTAATCGCGACCGCGTTCGGCAGCGTCCACATCGACCTACTTCGGGCTACAAGCGAGCCCTTCAGCCCCGACCGCGCCATTCTGCTCGGCGCCCGGCTGCCGCGGGTATTGATGGGCGCGGCCGTGGGTGCGGTGCTGGCGGCGGTCGGCGCCGCGTTACAAGCGCTCGTACGCAACCCGCTCGCCGAAGGTGGTATCCTCGGCATTTCGGGCGGGGGTGCGTTTGGCGCAATCCTCGCCATCGTGCTGTTCGCGCAAGCGGCTGCGGCCGACGTGCTCGTTCCACTATGCGCATTCGCTGCGTCGCTGCTGTCAACGCTTGCGGTATATCGCCTGGCTCAGCTCGAAGGACGCCTTGAACCGTTCACCCTGCTGTTGGTCGGGGTTATCTTTAACGCCTTTTGGGGCGCGTCGATCATGCTGGTCAACAGTGTGGTCAATTTCTACTTCACCCAGAGCATCATTTTTTGGCTGATGGGCAGTTTCGAGGCGCCAACCTGGCGGGAGGTCGCGATGGTAGGGATAGCGGCACTTGGCGGTTCGGCGATCTTGTTTGGCTTCGCCCGCGACATGAACGTGCTCAGCCTGGGTGATGAGGAAGCCGCGGAACTGGGTGTCGATGTAGTGCGCGCCCGGCGCGCCATTTTTCTTGTCACTTCGATAATGATTGGGGCAGCGGTGTCGGTTAGCGGAATCATTTCGTTCGTTGGCTTGATCGTACCGCACATGCTGCGGCTGGTGTTGGGCGCGGACCATCGCCTGCTGCTTCCCGCGTCTTTTATCGCGGGCGCCGCGTTCACGGTCGCCGCCGACCTGTTCGCACGCATCGCGATCGCACCAGCAGAACTTCCGGTCGGCGCGATCACGGCACTCTGCGGCGGGCCGTTTTTCATTTATGTATTGCGGCGCGAAGGACGGAAGTCACTGGAATTGTGAGCCGGGCAACCGAAACGCAAGCGCTCACCGTCTCGGAGATTACCGCAGGCTACGGGCCGGCAGCTGTGCTGCATGGTCTGTCGTTTGAACTCGTCCCGGGCGAGATCCTCGCGATTGTCGGCCCCAACGGTGCGGGCAAATCGACTCTGCTCAAAGTAGCAGGCGGTTCACTTCGGCCCTCGCGTGGCAGCGTCGAACTGCTGGGACGTCCGTTAGCCAGCTATCATCCCCGCGAACTTGCACGCCGCGTAGCGACGGTGGCACAGGAGAACCAGGTCGCGTTCCGCTTTACGGTGTTGGAGATTGTGTTGATGGGCCGCACTCCGCATCTGGGCTCGTTCCATCTCGAAACTGATCATGATCTCGCGGCGGCGTACGCGGCGATGAAGCGGTTCGAGCTGTCGGATTTGGCTCATCGGCCGATTAACGAACTTTCCGGCGGTGAGCGCAAACGAGTGTTCCTGGCGCGAGCCCTGGCCCAGGAGCCGCGCGTGATATTTCTCGATGAGCCTACCGCGTTTCTTGACCTGCGGCACGCAGCCGAGATTCTGGTTCAATTTCGCAAACTATGCGCTCAGGACGGCTTGGGCGTCGTTGCCACGATGCACGACTTGAATGCAGCCGCATCATATGCCGATCGCGTATTGCTCCTGAATAGTGGAGCAGCAGTTGCGTGCGGGCCTCCCGACGATGTCTTGACGGTTGCGAATCTTGAGCAGGTTTATCGAGTCAAGGTGCACATCGGCCGCAATCCCGTCACCAGGGGGCTGGCGATTTTTACCGGCGCCGCACCACCGCCGTTAGAACACTGAGTCTAGGTTCCGAGTGTCTTTCAAGCACAGCTACAAGGGGGCGGTAAATCGGTGGTGATGATCTGCCAAAGGATATCGTGGTCAACAAAATCGTAGGCGTGAATCAGACGGTTCCTCAGACCAATAATCTCGGTCCATGGTATCTCGGAGTTTCTCGAACGCTCTTCGGCCGGCACTCGACTTGCTGGCTCACCAACAATCTCGAGGAGCCGCACAAGGGAGAGGTTGAGCTTGCGGTCAGTATCGAAATCAGCGGGGGTGTGACCGTCAGCGATCGCAGCGCCTCCTTTGCATGGTCTAGTCTCTACTAACTACTTAGCAGAATCGATTCGCGTAAGAATGGACTGGAAGAATAGGGACGGCTTTCCCGGATGACAGGGGAAGATTCCGATCCTCCCCCTGACCAGGGGGAGGGACCGACGCGCGCCGACTCAGTAAGAGGTGGTTCTATAATAAGGCTGATTTAGCCACTAAGTACTAGCATATGGCGCAAGCTCACGGCGACATCATGGCGCGACGTACTGGACCTGCGCTTCAGCCAGAACTCGGTCTCGGAAGTGCGGGCTCAGGAAATTGGGTGTGTTCAAGTCAACCTTCCGGCCCAAAAGCTTGGAAAGCTCTGCTTCAAAGTAGAAAAATCTCAACCCTGGCACATGACCCGGCTCAACGAGCACGTCAACATCGCTTTGCGGCCGGAAATCATCTCTCAGTACTGAGCCGAAGAGCGAAAGCTTGCGAATGTGGTTGCGCCTGCAGAACTCAGCAAGCGTGTCCCGGTCGATTGTGATGCCATTCCTGGTCACTGGTTCAGTCCACAAATTGCGCACAGGGCGGCCTGGCAGTCGTGGTAATCGGCCACCACCAATACTGGCCATTATATGCCCTCGCGTACCGCTTCTGAATGACAGAACAAGGGTTACGCCCGGCCCGACGAAGTCTTGACAGCCGCGAATCTTGGGCGGGTTTATCAAGTCAAGGTGCACATCGGCCACAATCCCGTCACCAGGGGGCTGGCGATTTTACCGGCGCCGCACCACCGCCCGGAGTCCGGTCATCCTAGGCCGGTTCCTGAGACCGACTGGCTGCTCTCCCGCCTTTACTATTTTGGCTGTTCGCGGTAAGAATCTTTGTCCGTCGTGGTTAACTCCCCGACGAAATGATTTTAAGCAACGCGCCGCTAAGGGCGCAATTTGATTGGCTTGGGCTCGCGCCTGGATCCTTACTGAAGGGACCGGGACCCCGAACGAGACTTGAGCGCTCTTGGCTCGCGCAAGCATTTGCGGGGTTGCCGGTATTGGCGACTCCGTTTTTTTTAGTCGTACAGATGGACGGGAAGCATGGCACAGGAAAAAGTCCGTATAACTGACTTGCCACGTATGAAGGCCGCAGGAATGCCGATCGCGATGCTGACGGCATACGATTATCCGTTCGCACGAATTTTCGACCAGGCCGGAATAGATGTCCTGCTGGTCGGCGACAGTCTTGGCATGGTGGTACAGGGCGCTGACAGCACGCTGCCGGTGACGCTGAGCGATGTGCTGTATCATCTCAAGATGGTGGTGCGGGCGCGCAGGCGCGCTCTGGTAGTGGCCGATCTGCCGTTTCTCTCCTATCAAGTCAGCCCCGAACAGGCGCTGCGTAATGCCGGCCGCCTTATCAAGGAGGGCGCCGAGGCGGTCAAGCTTGAAGGCGGCACGACGATGGCCGAAACTATCCGCCGTTTGGTCGACGTCGATATCCCGGTAATGGGCCATATCGGACTCACACCTCAATCGATTCACCGGATGGGCGGACATCGTGTGCAAGGCCGCCAATCCGGCCGCGGGGCTGGATGCCGCGAGCGCCTGCTCGACGATGCGGCGGCAGTCGAGGATGCGGGCGCGTTCTCGGTCGTACTCGAAGGCATTCCTGCCAACCTCGCAGCCGAGATCACGGGCAAACTGGGTATTCCGACCATCGGGATTGGTGCCGGCGCATCGTGTGACGGCCAGGTGTTGGTCATGCACGATGTCTTGGGTTTGAGCGAGGCGTTTGTGCCGCGCTTCGCCAAACCATACGCCAAGTTGTGGCAGGAGGCCGCGGCCGCGACGGCCAGCTATATTCGCGAAGTACGTGAGCGAAGTTTTCCCGCACCCCAGCATTGCTACGGAAACAAAATTGCCTGATGGTTGGGGAACGTGATCCCTTTTGATCCGTCCGCTGCTGACGCCTGACTGTCGCGCAACGGCGCGTCAGCCACGCATGAGTAACTGCTGTGGAAATCATTGCCCTACCCGCTGATATGCAACGTTGGTCCGATGCCGCGCGCCGCCGCGGCGCCACGATCGCCTTCGTGCCGACGATGGGCTTCCTGCATGAAGGCCATCTGAGCTTGATGCGGGAAGGGCGCAAGCGGGCCGCGCTGCTGGCCAGTTCATTGTTCGTCAATCCCACACAATTCGGACCCAACGAAGACTTCTCGCGTTATCCCCGCAATTTCGAGGGCGATTGCGCAATGATGTGCGAGGTGCCGGTCGATGTCCTGTTCGCACCCGAGCCTGACGTGATGTATCCGCGCGGTTCGCAGACCTGGGTCGAGGTGACTGAGATGACCCAGGGACTTTGCGGTGCAGGCCGCCCCGGCCACTTCCGCGGCGTTACCACGGTAGTAGCGAAGCTGTTCAATATCGTGAGGCCGCATATCGCCCTGTTTGGCGAGAAAGATTACCAGCAACTGCGCACGATCGAGCGGATGGTGCAGGATCTCAACTTCGATATCGAAATTGTGCCGGTGCCGATCGTCCGTGAACCCGACGGCCTCGCGATGAGTTCACGCAATGCTTACCTCAGTCCTGACCAGCGGGAGAAGGCTCTTGCCCTGAGCGAGGCGCTGCGGGCGGCCGGGGCCGTCTTCAGAACGGGTGCGCGTGACCCGGAGGAACTGGTGCGGGCCGCCCGCCGTTCGCTAGAGAAGACCCCGGGGGTTCAAGTGGAATACGTCGAAGCGGTCGATGCCAGCACTCTCGAAAGCGTCGAGCGCATCGACCGTCCGGTGGTGGTGGCGGTTGCGGCACGCCTCGGTGCAACCCGGCTAATTGACAATATGGTCTTCGCGCCGTAACAAAGCAGAATCCGCCAGTGGTCGGAGCGGCCAAGCAAGGGCTGGCTGACAGCAAGCGAACCAATCGCCGCGCCAGGGGTCACAAGCCTGATTGCTGTGCGTCGAATTGATCGTTTCGTCGCAGTTTTCATTGTCCGCGGAATTTTCTGTGGGCACTGGCAGCGGTTCCTTGGATGTCTAACACACGTATGGCTCTGAACCAGGCCCCGTACTGATCGGCGAATGCCCGGAGATCGCGTCGCTGGCGCGTTCGCAGATAGTCAGCCTTGCATCGCCGGCCTTGCAAATCGTATTGCCTGTAGGTCCGCCGAGTCCTAGGATTTCAGAGGCTGGTCGCTGCTTGATGGCGGGAAATTTCATTGGGGTATGCCTGATCGGCCTACGCCTTCTTGCCAAACGAGCATCGAACATGAGGGCTGCCCTGCCGACGTTTCGCGAGAGGCTCAAGTGAGATGTTGCCCGACAGCTCAAAAAGGTCCAACTCGTAGAGAGCCTCTAACTGGGGATCATTGCTGGGCTGATAGCATGCAAGCTTCCGGGGTGACGGATTTCGAGGGATTTTTCGAGGCGGCCACGGGTCACGGGCCTTTCTTCTTCCAGCGGGAATTTGCCAAGGCCAAGTCCCTTCCTCAACTCGTCCGCGTTCCCACGGGACTAGGCAAGACTGCGATGGCGGTGGTCGGCTGGCTCTGGCGGCGTCTCGGTGCCGCCGAAGACCTAAGGGCAGCGACACCGCGACGACTGGTGTACTGCCTGCCGATGCGGGTGCTCGTAGAGCAGACCGCCGAGAACGCGTGCGAGTGGATTGGCAAGCTGAGGGCGGCGAACTCCATCCGCGGCGACGCGCCCGCAGTTTATGTCCTAATGGGGGGAGAAAACGAAGAAGAGTGGGACGCGTGTCCCGAGCGCGAGACGATTCTCGTCGGCACTCAAGATATGCTGCTTTCGCGTGCCCTGAATCGTGGATACGCGGCAAGCCGCGCGCGCTGGCCGATGCAGTTCGGCATCCTAAATACGGACTGCCTCTGGGTTTTCGACGAGATTCAGCTCATGGGAGCGGGCCTCGCGACGACAGCCCAACTGGAGGCATTCCGGCGGACGCTGCCGTGCGAGGACGGCCAACCTTCGAAGCCTGGCCACAGCTGCAACAGCGTATGGATGTCCGCAACATTACAGCGCGATTGGATCGGCACCGTAGACTTCGCATCCTTTCTCGGGAGCGCGCCGGAACTTGTGTTCGATTTCGGGAAAGAGATCAAGAAGGCTGACTCTGGTGAAGTTCGCAGCGTCCTAGAACATCGCTGGAATGCTAGAAAACCTATTGTAAACGCCGAGGCTAGAATCGGCGACACGAAGGGCCTCGCGGAAGAGGTTCTACGCGCGCACAGGCTTGGCAAGCGAACGATCGTCGTCGCCAACACTGTCGGACGGGCTCGAGAGCTGTTCGAAGCGTTGAGAAGTACCGAACCGCTCGACTCAAAAAAGGGGAGAAAGAGCAAGGGCGTACAGAGCCCGGTGAAGGACGCGGACCCAAACCCGGCTGCCAAAGCTCGAATGGTTTTGTTGCACTCGCGTTTCAGGCCGAAGGACCGGGAGAACCAATTCAACGACGCAGTCGCTGACCCAGCGGAACCGGGCACCATCGTCGTCAGCACGCAAGTGATAGAGGCGGGCGTAGACGTCAGCGCAACTACACTGTTTACGGAAGTGGCTCCCTGGGCTTCGCTGGTGCAGCGGTTCGGAAGATGCAATCGCCGCGGTGAGGAAGACACCGATGCGCAGGTTTTCTGGATCGATCTGCCCGGGAGCGGAGCGGAAGCAGAAAAGGCGGCGCCACCTTATGAGATCGAAGCTCTCAAGTCTTCGGCCGCGCAGTTGAAGAAGTTGAAGGACGGGGGGCTCAAATCTCTGCCACAGATCGATTTGCCCTTCGAACATGCTCATGTCATCCGTCGCAGGGATTTGATCGACCTGTTCGATACGACGCCGGATTTGGCGGGTAATGAGATCGACATCGACCGCTTTGTGCGCGAGGTCGGGGACAGTGACGTGCGTGTCTTCTGGCGCGATTGGGGCCAAGAGCAAAGCCAGGCGCCATCGGAAGAGCAGCCTGCTCCCTCGCGCGAAGAGCTCTGCCCAGCGCCAATTGGCGAGTTCAAAGACTTCGCAAAGGATCAGAAGCGCAGGGGCAAGATCTGGCGCTGGAGCTTTCTCGAGAAGAAATGGGAACGAATCGACCCCGCAAAAATCGTCCCCGGACAGGTCTTTATGGTTCATGCGGAAGCTGGCGGCTACTCATCCGAGGTTGGCTGGGACCCAAGGAGTACAGTCCGCGTCGAGCCGCTCGGCGCGAATGGCGGGGCAAGGCACGAAATTTCAGACGCTATTGACAGCGACCGACTATCGCAGATCGGTGTCTGGCAAACGATCGCTCAACACGTAGATGAGGTATGTGCCGAGCTGCACGCTATCGTGAAGGCCTTGCCAATTAGCGATCTTGAGGCGCAGGTAATGCAGCATGCGGCGCGATGGCACGACAGGGGGAAGGCTCACCACGTGTTCCAGGATGCGCTGCCCGATGGCGCGCGCGATAGCGCGAAAGTCTGGGCCAAAGCGAAGGGATCATGGAAGCGTTACCACCGACCGCGTTTTCGCCACGAGTTGGCATCAGCGCTGGCCGTGCTGGACCCGAGCAGCGAAAACATTCCGGATGCCCTTCGGGATTGTGTCGCGTATCTAGTTGCTTCGCACCATGGCAAGGTCAGGCTCTCCATTCGGTCGTTGCCAGGCGAAAAGTTGCCAGATCCACGAACAGGCGAAGGTGAAAGAGCGCGGCGTTTCGCTCGCGGGATATGGGATGAAGACAAGTTGCCGGCGGCCGATCTGGGCGGCGGCGTGACCGCGCCCGCTGTCACGCTCTCGCTGGAGCCGATGGAATTGGGTCTTTGCATGGAGCAGCCCTTTGCGGGTCAGCCGTCTTGGGCCGAGCGAATGATTGGCCTTAGAGACACTCTGGGGCCATTTCGCCTCGCGTATCTGGAGTCAATCGTGCGAGCGGCGGACATGCGAGCAAGTCGAGAGGCGGAACGGCGGGAAGCTGAGAGGGAGAAGGACAAGGCGGACGTGGCGAGAAAGGAGACCGCCAGTGGTTGAGACGAGCCGCCACGATATCGAGCTTGCGGGCTGCACGCCGGAGCCGTTGATGGCCTATCTCAAGGCATTGGGGATTCTGCGGCTGGTCAGCGAACAGAAGGATGGCGAAGCACGTGGCTGGTGGAAGAACGATGTGTTCTGGTTACGATCCTCGCTCAGCGCAGACGCACTGGTGAAATTTTTCCTTGAGGAATATAGCCCGACGCCGATCGTGGTTCCCTGGAGCGGAGAAGACTTCTTCCGGGTCAATTGGCAGGAGGAGCAACCGAAGTACTCTAAAACGCCAACGTCATCCAAAGTGATTGAGGCAGTCCTTTGCACCAGGACTTCTCGCTTAGAGCCTTATCGGCGTGCACTGGCTTCATGTAAGCACGCCTTGGAGAAGTGCGGCATCGATACGAAGAAGAGAATGGAAAAGGAGAAGTGGTCATTTGTAAAAACGCTACGCTCGGACTGCGCGGATTCGCGCGTGATCGAGTGGATTGATGCCGCGGCGGTTACCAGCGCCGAGAGGTTCGCAGCCTTGCTCGGGAGCGGTGGGGGCAGCGACGGTAACACCCACTTTTCCGACAACTTCATGCAAAACCTTTGGGACGTGCTCCCAGACTTCGACAATCAGCGAGAGGAGAGGAACGGCCATGCCGCTTTGTCCGTCGCCGAAGCAAGCCAACGGCAAATCGGCGAAGCCATCTTCGCGATCGAGGGAAGCGATCGGATCGCCAAACGCACGTCCTCGCTCTACGACTCTGGCGCCGTCGGCGGGCCGAACGCCACTCAGGGAATGGAGCGCGAGTCGCTTTCGAATCCATGGGACGTGATACTGGCTCTTGAGGGTACTGTCTGTTTCGCCGGCGCTGCAGCAAAGCGGCTGGCCGCCGGGACCACGCCTGAGGCAGCGTTTCCGTTCCAGGTTCAAGCATCGGTGACTACAAGTGATCGGCTCGCAGATAAGGAGGCTGCCGGGAAGGAAGTCTGGCTCCCGCTGTGGGATCGGCCGGCTAGCGCCCAGGAGGTCCTCTACTTTCTGCGCGAAGGGCGCGCTCAGTGCGGGCCGAGGCTCGCACGCTCGGGTGTTGATATAGCCCGAGCCATCGCGTCGCTGGGAGTGGATCGCGGAATCCAAGGGTTCCAAGGGTTCCAACGCTACGCAATTGTCAGAGGACGTGTAGGCGGTGGGAATTACAACACGGCCGCTTCGCTCGGGCGGTTCGATGTGGTGGAGCGCGAATCAGTCGACCTCCTTCGCGAAGCCGACGGTTGGCTCAACGATTTCCGCTGGAAGTGTGCCGCAGGCCGCGAGAAGGAAGAAGCGCCACTGCGTATTCTTACCACACTCAGCGGCATTGACTCATCCATTTTCGAGTTCTGCAAATACGGCGGCGCAGGGTTGTTCCAAGACATCGCGATCTCTCTGGGCCGTGCAGAGCGAGAGCTCGCGATCACGCAAGGTAAGTTCAAGAAAAAGATTGTGACTCCGATTCCGCCCTTGTCATCGGGCTGGGTCGCTGCGACTGATGACGGTTCAGGGGAATTTGCTATCGCTCGGGCGCTGGCTTCAATTCATGACTCGGAAGCGAAGATTGGCCCACTCCGCGCAAACCTTGAACCCGTGGACTGGAAACAGCGCTGCCACAATTGGGCGGAGAAGGACCTAGCCGTCGTGTGGAATGCCCGGGACTTGGCGACGAATCTCGGAGCGGTGTTGCAGCGGCGCTTGATTGACGGCGCGCGGGCCGGCTGCGCGCGCCTGCCACTAGCCTCCCGCGTCACAGCCCCGCTTGACACGGTCGCCACGTTCACTGCCGGCGAGCTTGACGACGAGCGAGTCGAGAAATTGCTGTGGGGCCTCATGCTTATCTCCGACAACGGATACCCGAGCATCGGTCCTCAAGGATCGGACGAATTGCCCATATCACGAGCGTATGCACTGCTGAAGTTGCTATTCCTGCCGCGACCGCTAGTAATCGAGCGAGATGCCAACGGCGTCGTGCTCGCGCGCATGCAGCGCAACAACGAGTCGCGTGGGATTGTGATCAGCTCCGAACCATCCATTCCGCCTTTGCTCCGAGCCGGCCGGCTGGGCGAGGCATGCGCCGTAGCAATGCACCGCCTGCGCGCCTCAGGTCTGGACCCGATGCCCCGGCCGATTCGTGGTCGCCGCGTCCGTGATGATGACTGGCAGGAACTAAACCGTGGCGGCTCCGGAATCGACCCGCGACGCTTGGCCGCCGCGTTGCTCATCCCAATCGGTGATGGTGCTCTGAGCAGACTGATCCGGCTCGCCATATCCGGTGACGATTTTGTTGACGATGAAGCCGAAGCCGCCTCTGACGCGAGTTTTTAAGAGGGTACTCAGTCATGACCATAGACTACGAGAGGCTCAAGGATATTCCGCGTTTACTCATGGAGGCGAAGCTGAAGCCGCTTCAGGGCCACCGCTTCCAGCCGACGGGCTTTGCCGACCTCGGCCCGGCGCGCTACACCCTTCCCGACGGGACCGAGATGCTCCTGGTCGAATCCGCGCAGTCGGTGGCGAACCGAATGGAACTGGCGTGCTGGGATCAAGCAAGTGACGATCTCATCGAACAGTTGAAGGGACTGCCCTACATTCGAGTTAAGAACGCAGATAACGGCGGCTCGCTAACCAACTCGATCCTTGAAGCCCACCGGATCAATTCGCCGTACATCTTGGAAGGACAGGACAAAAGCGTCTTCAATCAGCTCAAACACGACGCGGCAGACATGGAAATCGGCCCGGTGAATATCCGGACATTAGCAAGGCTGATTCTGAAATATGATCCCAACGCCGTTATCCATGGCGTATTCCTAGCGAAGAAAGACTTGGCCGGTGGCCGATTGCGGCTGCCGCGTCTTCTCAGCGGGTTTATTGAAGCTTGCGGCGCGAGGACTGCCGAGAGTGGTGGTGTCAAGAACGACAGAGTCAATCCCTCAGGAGACACAAATCAGGGATTTGGAAACGTCCCCTTTTCCCGAACTGAGTTTGTCGCCAATGAAATCAAAGTCTATTTTAACCTTGATCTCGCCCAGTTGCGTGGCTACGGACTGGGAATTGAAGCAAATAAGCTTCTGATCGCGCTTTCGTTGTTCAAAATCCGGGGATTTCTCTCCACAGGCCTGCGGCTCCGCACCGCCTGTGACTTAGAACTTGACGGAGAACTGAGGGTCACGCGGCCAGACAATTTTGCAATCGGCGATCAAGGCGCGCTTCTCAAGGAATGCACTAGACTGATTGCCGAGTGTAAAGCGAAGTCGTTCTTCGCGAATCCCGCCGTCACCGTGATCGAGTGGAAGCCCGGCAGCAAGCAGCGTACGGGCAAAAAGAACGCGGACCGGGATGCCGACGATGAGAACGGGGCGAACGAAGAGGACCGCAGGGGATGATTGCCATCTCGCTCAAGTTTATTGCCGGCCGCTATCATGCAACGCCGTGGGGGAGACATGTCAATGAAGGCACCGTCGAATGGCCGCCTTCGCCGTGGCGCATCCTGCGCGCGATGGTCGCGGTGTGGAAACGTACGCTACCCGAATTGCAGCAGTCGGCGGTCGAGCCGATTCTCCGCTACCTAGCCGAGCCACCGGAGTTCGTGCTCCCTCCCGCGTCGACCGGCCATACCCGCCATTTCATGCCGTGGTTCAAGAAAGGAGCTGACGACCGCACGCTTGTGTTTGATACATTCGTAGCCGTCTCCCGCGAGGCATTGCTCTGGGCTCGTTGGCCCGAACCGACGCTGGATAACCTGCAGATCGATACGCTTTCACGGATTCTCGGCAATCTGAATACTTTCGGCCGCTCGGAGTCCTGGTGCGAGGCCGAGCTTGTGGGAAACGCGGAAAACTTCCACGGGCTGAGCTGCCGTCCGCGTCTGGGCGACGCGCCTGCAGGCTATGAGATCATCCGGCTGCTTTGTGCGGATCCCGCGAGGGCCTTCGCCGACGATCGCGTCGTCACTGCTACGATGAAAACAGAGGCCCAGAGAAAAACGAAAGACCCGTTAAAGAAGCGATCCGCGATCTACGATCCCGCTTGGAACCTTTGCACGGAGACCCTTCAACTGCATCGGGAGCGGTGGTCCGATCCGCCGGGCTCACGCTGGGTTCCCTACGTGCGCCCGCGTGACTGTTTCAAGGTCGAGCGTAAGCCACCGCACCGGGCGACCTCGCAACGACCCATCCAAGTCATACGTTTTGCTCTTGATTCAACGGTTCTCCCGCTGGTCACCGAGACGCTCGCAGTGGCGGAGGCGGGAAGGCGAGCGCTCATGGGAATCTACGGACGGTTGACCGAAACCAACGGCGTTCGAGGACGTTCCAAAGTATTCTCGGGCAAGGATGAACACGATGAACCACTAGCCGACCATACCCATGCGTACTACCTGCCAAGCGATGAGGACGGCGACGGGCGGCTGGACCATCTGACGGTATTTGCTTCTGCAGGGTTCGGAAGCGACGAGCGGAGGGCCTTTGACCGATTGCGCGAAATCCGTACCGGGCGGGAAGGCGAGGAACGGCACCCGTTGCGCGTCGTGCTCCTTGGGATGGGTGCATCCGCCGATTACATCCCCGGCCCTCTGCAATACTCACAACAGTGGGTCTCCGCAACACCCTACATCGCGACACGCTATGCGAAAACGAGAGGCCGACATCGCGTAGATCTCGGCTGGCCCGAACAACGCGAGAATTTTCTGCGGGATAACCTTCACACCCAATTGGCTGGCCTTTGGCCGGAGCTGTTCGGCGAGCAAGCGCCCGAGGTCGTGATCGAACCGGAATGGGGCCCGAAGCATGTGTTCCAGATTGCAAGGCGCTGGCGATGTATTGAGTTCAGACGCTTCCGCAGCAAGCTCGGCGACGACGGCGGCAGGCGACTGTCGGGAGCGTTCCGGCTGACTTTTGGGCGAGCGGTACAGGGCCCCATCGCGCTTGGCTATTCCAGTCATTTTGGGATGGGCTTGTTCATGCCACTAAATGACGCTGCTAGATGCGGGATTCACACCACCTGATACCGTTCTCTGGGATGCGTAAGCGAATCAAGGAGGGTGATGCGCAACACGTATCTCGTCTGCTACGACATCTGCGATGACAAGCGGCTGCGGCAGGTTTTCAAGACGATGCGCGATTTCGGCGATCATCTCCAGTATTCGATCTTCGAGTGCCAATTCACTCCCGCCGACCTGGTGCGGTGCCGCCATGCACTAAGCGGAATCATCGATCATCGCGTTGATCAGGTCCTCTTCGTCGATCTCGGACCGGTGGAGGGACGCGGCGATCGTGTAATCACAGCCTTGGGCAAGGCATACTCGCCGATCGACAGTCCTTGCATCGTCGTCGATGGTGAAGACGATTCGCCCTCAAAAGAGGAACGCTTCTGAGCGCGCACGTAGATGTCAAATCAAGCCCGGTCGAAGCCACTCGCAGTCGCATCGGCCAACGCAGTACCAGAAAGAAAGGCGGAGCGAACGCGGCGGCTTGAAGTCGAACTTCCCGACTATCTGCCGGCGCGGATGCTCAACGAATTCGTCTATTGTCCGCGCCTTTTCTTCTACGAATGGGTCGAAGCGATTTTCGCCCACAGCGCGGACACCATCGAGGGCGAGCTCCGGCACGAAAAGCTCGAGACCAGATCCGACCCTCTCCCACCGCCGGATCAGGAAGCGCAGATCCATTCGCGATCAGTGAGTCTGAGCAGTGAGACATATCGGCTGATCGCGAAAATGGATCTTGTCGAGGGCGACGGCGGAACGGTCGTACCTGTCGATTACAAGAAAGGAACTCCGCGCGACGGCGAGGAAGGGCCGGAAGCCTGGCCCGCCGATCGCGTCCAACTTTGCGCGCAAGCTCTGATCCTCCGAGATAACGGCTACCAGTGCGCCGAAGCCATCGCCTACTATCATGCCACGCGGCAGCGGGTGCGCGTGCCGATCGATAACGCGCTGGTTTCGGAAACTCTCGCCGCAGTAGAAGGAGCGCGGGCACTGGCGCTGCGCGGCCGGATTCCCAAACCGCTGGTTGACAGCCCCAAGTGCCCCCGATGCTCGCTGGTTGGTATCTGCCTTCCCGACGAAACGGCGCTGGTAGAATCGCTGCCAGAGTTTACGCCGACTCCACAGCTTTCATTGTTCGATGGCGACGAGCGCGCTAATGGCGTGCCGGCTCAGCCCGACGATACAATCCGCCGCCTGGTGCCGGCCCGCGACGATCTGCGCCCTCTCTACGTCACGGGGCACGGCCTGATCATCGGTAAGAGGGGCGAGGTGCTGCAGATAAGGGAACGCCAGAAGCCGGTTCAGGAAGTCCGGGTCGGCGAAATCTCGCAGGTAAACGTGTTCGGAAATGTGCAATTCAGCGCGGCAGCTCTTCAGGGGCTTTGCTGGGCGGAGAAACCCGTTGCGCACTTCTCGTATGGAGGCTGGTTCTACGGGCTGACGCAGGGTCTCGGCTTGAAGAACGTGTTCCTGCGCAAGCATCAGTTCGCCCTTTCCGAAGACGGCTTCTTCTGCCTGAGCGTCGCGCGCGAGTTCGTCGCAGCCAAGATTCGCAACCAACGGACGCTGCTCCGCCGCAACCACATTGAACCGCCCGCAATCGCGCTGGCGCAGCTCAAACGCTATGCTCAAGCCGCGCTGAATGCGGACGAACTCGATGAGCTTCTTGGAATCGAGGGCAATGCGGCTCGTGTCTACTTCGCGAACTTCACCGGCCTGCTGAAGGCCGAGAACGAAGGCAGCGAGGCGCCCTATACGTTCGAATTCACTCGACGAAATCGGCGACCTCCGGCCGATCCGGTTAACGCGCTGCTCTCATTCGCTTACAGTCTGCTCGCGAAGGACCTGATGATCATCTGTCACAGCGTCGGAATTGACCCATTTATCGGTTTCTTTCATCAACCCCGGTTCGGCCGTCCCGCTCTCGCTCTGGATCTGATGGAGGAGTTCAGGCCGCTGATCGCGGACTCCATTGTGATTGGAGCGGTCAACACCGGAATTGTCACGACTGGTGACTTTATTCGCGTCGGCCCTGCCGTCGCGCTGACTGCGCATGGTCGAAAAGGTTTTCTGCGCGCGTATGAACAGCGAATGGACGCGCTCGTGACGCATCCGCTTTTCGGGTACCGAGTGAACTACAGGAGAGTCCTGGAGATTCAGACGAGACTACTCGCGAGGCTGCTGACCGGGGAAGCCCATCGGTACGTGGGTTTTGAAACTCGCTGACTGTTGCGAGCGGCGAGGTGAAGATGAAAACCCGGCGGCCGCTCGCGGGCGAAAGAACCTTGCCAATACTACAGTTTAGGACTATGGAACGGGAAGGACAGGCGACAACGGCCGTGGGACCGGCAGCCGCTCGCAAACGGCCAAAAAGCTCTTTGAAAATTAATAGGTTGGAAGAGACGGGATTCCGCGCTCACATGAGCGCGGCCACATTGAAGCTGTGCCTTGTGTTTCATCGCAAGCCGCTATTTGTACTGAGATTCCGCGCTCACATGAGCGCGGCCACATTGAAGCGGCGATTGAGGCATTTGAGAGTACCGGTCCTAGCTCGATTCCGCGCTCACATGAGCGCGGCCACATTGAAGCTAACTGGGTATAGCCATTAGCTGATGCCGTCCTTAGGTGAGATTCCGCGCTCACATGAGCGCGGCCACATTGAAGCATTGCCTCGAACAGGAAGAATGCAACTGCGGACAATGATTCCGCGCTCACATGAGCGCGGCCACATTGAAGCGGCTGAATGTGCAGTACGGCCAGCGCGTGCAAGGCAGGGGATTCCGCGCTCACATGAGCGCGGCCACATTGAAGCCCTAACGCGATGGCCGAATTGCCCTATCAGTCGAGCAAGGGATTCCGCGCTCACATGAGCGCGGCCACATTGAAGCTGAAAGACTATCGCCTGTTACGACGCCAGATTGTTAAAGATTCCGCGCTCACATGAGCGCGGCCACATTGAAGCATCTGGCATGGCGACAAGCTGATTGATAATCGAACGGGGGATTCCGCGCTCACATGAGCGCGGCCACATTGAAGCTGGAAATTGAAGGACTGCGCCTGCGACGGCATTAGCCGATTCCGCGCTCACATGAGCGCGGCCACATTGAAGCATGGCAGACAGTGACGTACAACGAGCAGCAGTCAATGATTCCGCGCTCACATGAGCGCGGCCACATTGAAGCATCGACTCCACCGAGGTCTTCAACTAGCCGCCGCAGCCGGATTCCGCGCTCACATGAGCGCGGCCACATTGAAGCAAAATAACGTTTTCCGGGGAGATTCATCAACTCCCGCAGGGATTCCGCGCTCACATGAGCGCGGCCACATTGAAGCATCCGCGCCAGTTTTCTCGCGCGTTTGCCGAGCTTGCCCTTTGATTCCGCGCTCACATGAGCGCGGCCACATTGAAGCCTGACCTTCGATATCGCGCATTACTCATTCCATTATCTCGATTCCGCGCTCACATGAGCGCGGCCACATTGAAGCGCGGTGGAATTCGGCGCATAGGGATTGCGGCTGAATTGCGATTCCGCGCTCACATGAGCGCGGCCACATTGAAGCGGCAAATGCTTCGCTGGTGCGGTCTACCTCGAACAGGCAAGATTCCGCGCTCACATGAGCGCGGCCACATTGAAGCATGATAATTTAAATGATTTAGAAACAACTGAAAGTGAGATTCCGCGCTCACATGAGCGCGGCCACATTGAAGCTATGCGCCCGGTGGCGCCGAGCACGTCGTAGGCCGGGGGTGATTCCGCGCTCACATGAGCGCGGCCACATTGAAGCGACGCCAGCACCGGCACCTCCTCCGCGCAGCTCGCGGGCGATTCCGCGCTCACATGAGCGCGGCCACATTGAAGCCCGATCGGCGCGCACCTGGTCCACACCCGCATTCAGTCGAGATTCCGCGCTCACATGAGCGCGGCCACATTGAAGCCGAAGCCGATGCCGTGTTCGGCCAGTTTATATTTGAGCTGATTCCGCGCTCACATGAGCGCGGCCACATTGAAGCTTACTTCCCGCACCACCACATCAGCGGGCAGGCGAGATTCCGCGCTCACATGAGCGCGGCCACATTGAAGCGAGTTCCCGTTGAACAGGTTGTTCGCGACGGTCGTGTACGATTCCGCGCTCACATGAGCGCGGCCACATTGATCGCAGACTCGTTAGCTCGCTTCGCCTGCGTCGGCGCTAGTCGCGCACCTCAGAACGACGCTGTGCCCGATCGGGCAGACTCGTGACCCTTCGGCTTCTAAAAGGGCTGCCGCTGCTGGGCTGCGCCAGGCCTCGGCTCGCCTGCCGTCCGCTAGTTGCCATGGATCGCTTACTTCAAGAAAATAACAAGGAGAAACAGGTTTACCACTGATTCTGTTTGTCGCTCGGCTCCGACTTCTAACTATGCAACTCATCAGACGCAGCGATTGCCTTTGGGAAATCCCGCAAACCGGTGCGATGCGAGTGCCCGGCCGGATCTACGCCAGCGCCCGCATGATCGCCGAAATGCGCGACGACCCGTGTCTCACGCAGGTCGCCAACGTCGCCTGCCTCCCGGGCATCGTTGGTTACTCGCTGGCAATGCCTGACATCCATTGGGGTTATGGTTTCCCAATCGGCGGGGTCGCCGCAGTCGATGCTGAACACGGCGTGATCTCCCCGGGTGGCGTCGGCTACGACATCAATTGCGGCGTACGGCTGGCGCGAACCGGGTTAGAGTCCAATTTTGTCGAACCGCGCATCGAGCGGCTGGCGGATGCGCTCTTCTCAAAAATACCAGCCGGAGTTGGCTCGGAGGGCGCCATCCCGGGATTATCCAGCCAGCAAATCAAGCTGGTTGCGTATGAGGGTGTCGAATGGGCGCTGCGCAATGGCTATGCGGACCGGCAGGATATTGAACATACGGAAGAAGGCGGACGGCTCTCCGGCGCAGACCCCGAGCGCATCAGCGAACGGGCGTATAAGCGCGGCTCCAAGCAACTTGGTACGCTTGGCTCCGGCAACCATTTTCTTGAAGTCAGCCGCATAGATCAGATTTACGACGCCAGGCTTGCCGGCGCTTTGGACCTGCAGCTTGGCCAGGTCACCGTAATGGTCCATTCGGGATCGCGCGGCCTCGGCCATCAAACCTGCGACGATTACCTCAAACTCATCGTCAGTGCGATGGGCCGTTACGAGGTGCGCCTGCCCGATCGTCAACTTGCGGCCGTTCCAATCAACTCGCCGGAAGGGAAGGCGTATTTGGGCGCGATGGCAGCGGCGGCGAATTTTGCCTGGTGCAACCGGCAGTTGATGATGCATCTGGCGGAACAGGCTTTCCTGGAAGCCCTCTCGATTACGCCGCGAGACCTTGGCTTCGCATTGGTGTACGACGTCTGCCACAACATCGCCAAATTCGAGGAGCATGTCGTGGACGGCCGCAAGCGCCGTGTCTGCGTCCATCGCAAAGGCTCAACGCGCGCCTATGGTCCCGGCAATCCTGCGCTGCCGGAAGCACTACGCCCGTTTGGACAGCCGGTCCTAATCCCTGGTGATATGGGGCGCTACTCGTTCGTGTTGATCGGGCTCGCAGCCGCGATGCGCGAGACGTTCGGTTCCTCGTGTCACGGCGCGGGCCGGCTGATGAGCCGAGGCGCGGCGAAGAAGGAGGCGCGGGGCCGCGATCTAGCGGGTGAACTGAAGGCTTTGGGTGTAACCGTCCGGGCGCATAGCCGAGGCGGCATCGCCGAGGAAATGCCGGAAGCGTACAAGGACGTCGCCGAAGTAGTCGAAGTGATGGAGGCCGCGGGGGTCACCCAACGCGTCGCCAGATTGCGGCCACTCGCGGTGATCAAGGGGTGATAGAAGCCCTTCTGTCATTTCGCGCGAACCAGGCGGACTGCAACGGAACCAGTGCGCCGAAGCCCCGGGCGAAGCCCAGGGGAAATGAATCTGCCGAACGGCTCGTAAGGGCCTGTTGGAAGTGCGCACCCAGAAAGCTGCCAGGCGGAGAATCCGGGTCTCTCCGTCAACCCGTGCGCTGCGCGCCATAGGCGATTTTTCGGCCCTCCATGAAACCCTTGAACGAAGACACGCCACTTTTTCGGGAAATAGAGCACACCGGCGACCTCGGCATCGAAGTCACCGCTCCCACGCGCTCTGAACTCTTCCGTCGCGCCGCGCTGGCGTTGGCTGCTCTGCTGGTCGAGCAATCAAAGGTCGAAAGCGCCGAACCGCGCACGGTCGAAATCACCGCCGGCGACGACATCGATCTGATGCACGACCTGCTGACTGAACTGCTTCAGCTTTTTGCTGCCGACGATTTCATCTGGCGCGATGCCGCCGTCGACGAACAGGGCCGAACGCTTCACGTCACGCTGCGAGGCGAATCCTTCGATCCGAACCGCCACATATCGCGCGGCGAGATCAAGGCGGTCACCTACCATCAACTGACCGTCGAAAAGACATCCAACGAATGGCGCGCCCGAATCATTTTCGATGTTTGAGCATTGATAGTCCTCGCCCGCGCCATATTCGACCACGATCGAGAGTGTCGATTTTTTCACGGGTGTTTGTTTAGTGCCGGAGGGGGAATTGGAACGTTCACGGCCGGCCGTAGCAGTTCCTAAGTTACTAACCGCGCGCCGGTTATCTGCAAAGCGCTAATCCTCGAGATGCGCTCGAACAAACTTGCCGATACGTTCGATGGCCTGGCGGGCCTCGGGCAGGATTGGAGCGAAGCTCTGCCACACGTGAATCATGTCGGGCCAGACTTCCAAGCTAGTATTGACGGCTGCGGCTGATGCCCGCTCGGCCAGACGTATTGAATCGTCGAGCAGGACCTCGGCTGACCCCACCTGAATCAGCAATGGTGGAATGTGGTGCAGGTCGGCATACAAAGGCGACGCCAGCGGCGTGTGTGGATCGTGGCCGGCAAGATACAACTTCCCCCAGCCGAGGAGCATCTCACGACTCACGATGGGGTCTTCGCCGGCCTTGCTTTCCATCGAAGCGCCGGTGACCGCGAGGTCAACCCATGGCGAAAGACATACAATCGCGCCCGCCAGCGGAAATCCTTGTTCACGCATTGTTATGGTCGCCGCCAGAGCCAGTCCCGCTCCGGCGGAGTCACCCACAATTGCGATACGAGCCGGTTCGAAGCCATTTCCAAGCAGCCATCGATACGCTGCTGCAGCGTCCTCGACCGCGGCGGGAAACGGATGCATCGGAGCGAGCCGATAATTGAGACCGAGCACTCGAATCGACGCCTCGCTTGACAATCGGGTCATCAGATCGCGATGCGTGTCCACCGACCCGGTCGCGTAGCAGCCGCCATGCAGATAAAGTATCACGCTATACTCACTGGACTTGGGTCCGCTCAGCCATTCGGCACTCACCCCTCCCGCATCCACCGGTTGATGAGTGATGTCGCTTGGAAGTGGATGACGACCAGCGATTTCGTCATACTCTGCGCGCAATTCCGCCAGACGGCCAAGCTGCACGGCGGTGGGGCGCCGGTTACGCCGCGAGAATCGGCAAAGCTCAACTGCAAGTTGAAGTTCTCGGCTTGTCATCTCATTCGTGAGGGGCGAAAGACTGTGCCTACAACTTTTTCGGCATTCCAGCTAGTGATAACAACAATCCTTCCGTTCACCGGGCGATTGATAATGCGGCGTCGATGAGCCCTGACACTGATACGATGACCGATATGACTATTCATCGCGACACATTGATAACGCTCGCGTACAATCAAGCATGTCTCAGAGTTGACGGCAATGCAGTCGCCCAGACCGCCGGAAGCAGGTACCTCGACGCCGTTCAACGAGACTTCTACTGGAACGACTGATAAAAACGTATGGCGGGAAAAAGCCTTCTTCAGCGCGCGAAGGTTCCGCGCCTCCAGGTGGCTCTTGGGTGCGTCCTTATCTTGGTGACTACTAGCGCGCCAGTAGCCTAACTCGCCGGCACAGTTGATATAGAGACCGGCGCCGAACTGTTGTATCCATTCATCACGATTTCTGATCAAGATCTTTGTAATAAGCTGCGGGAGCTCTGACTGCCGGAAGAAGTATCGGCAGATCTGGTAGCAGGGGAATCGATTCCGATACATTAGGCCTCTCTACGTCGGCGCTCGCCGCCGTCTCATTTACTCGGCATCGGTTGCTCGTTCTCAGCTCAGCTACGGGAACCTCCCGCGAACAAGCTCTGCGCCTTGCGAGATGCTGCTTATTGGACGACGTGCTCATCCTAACGCAATGCAGTCCGCCGCGAGGAATCGCTCTTCGTATGTGGGGATAGGGATGCTCGTACATCTGACACTCCTAGCGCGCTGAAGCCGGCTGCCGCTGCAGCCACCTCTTGTGCCTTGCGCTCAATCAACTTCCTCCGCAACATCCTGACCCGTTGATCGCGATGGGAGCCACTCCTCAGCTCCACTTCAGCGATCCGCCCGTTCATCACATATTTCCCACACACCCTGTTCAGATAAAGAAGCGCGGAGAAAGTTCGAAGCGAAACGCTTGTCACTTGACGCCGGCAGCCAGTCTCCCCGGCCCAATTCACCTGAACGATGCTTTCATTTCGGACCGTAAAGAGGGTGTCAATGTCACCTGTTTTCCGTCGTGCTCAAGCACGACATACTGGCCCGGCGAGGACGAAGTGGGTGCGCCGTCAGTCGTGAACATGACAAACAGTTATCGGCAATTCTTAGACCGGTCGCGCGCGGCCGTGCATGGTAATCGGCGAGGGAGCAAGGCGGGAATAATCGCGGCCATAATTGCCATCGCTCTTGGTGTCTTATGCCCCGCACGAGTGGCGCGGGCGGGCAGTGCTTCGTTGCCGACGGTGAGTTGGTACGAGACGCCGACCGCGAACGGCACCGAGAACAGCAACACCTTCGGCGGCGGGCCTTCCGTCCTGTTTTCGATGGGCTGCTACAACTACGACACCGCCAATCCCAAGATGGTGATGATCTTCGACGTCGCCGCGATGCCGGTCAATGGCACAGTCGCGACGCGCGGGATGATTCCGCTGCCGCCCGCGGTGAGTGCAAACCAGCCTAGCTTCAATTCGCTCACAATCGCGCAGGGCGGAGCGCATTTCAATAACGGGATTACCTTTGCGGCATCTACCACCGGCAAAACGCTTACGGCCGATACTACGAGCGGAGGCAATATCCACTGTGCCGCCAGCTATAGGCCGTAACTACTAGGATGGAACGGAGGAGGAGGCGCAGAGTGAAGGCGATGGGACTGTTGCTAGCAGCTCTTCTTGTGCCGCCCGTCGTGGCGGGCGCTCAAGAACTGCGTGGTGGCTGGGACTGCCAAGGCGGCAGCTGTCAAGTCGGATCGCTCGGCGTCGGCACGGCTGCGGACGGCACGACGGGCGACATCAAACTTGGAAATCTGCTCATGCTAAGGCCCGGGACCTCGACGTATTACGACATAATGTTTATTGACGCCGCGGGAAACCTGAATCTCGCCAGTGCTGCCGGGTATTCAGGAAAGGGTTTATGGGGTGACGGGGCGGATTTCGAGTCACCCGACGGCAGTGGTGCTGACTGGGGACTGACGCGCAGTGTCCTTGGCGATGGCAATTCCGGTATCGTGTTCGGCACAGTAAATGTGACGCCCGACACCGGCATTGAACGGACAGGAGTCGGGATGCTTACGGTCAGGAACACTTTGGCAGCTAGCTCCACCGGCGGAATGATTCCGCCCATCAACGCAATTGGGAGCCTCGTAGCCTGCGGAGCATCCACCGAGGGCGTGCATGGTGTAGCGGACAATTGCGGGGCGGGGTGTTGGGCGGGAAGTACGTGCGTGGAGGGCGGCACTACCCATTGTGAAATGTATTGCAACGGAACTTCTTACGTAGAGACCGGCCGTTGACGAAAAGCGCGCACGCAAATGCATCTCGCTAAAATCCAAGATGGCGGGTAACAGGTCGCCCAACGCACGGTGACTATGTCGACGCCAGCGCCTACTTGCAGAGCGCGCTGTTCGATTACCGGGTGTCCACCTTGGGGCTCTACAAGAGCGGCCACAAGACTATTGCCGTCACTACTCGGCGAGCCGGTTCAGGTGGGCGAGGCGTTCGAACTCACGATGTACGGAGGGAATACGAGGTCGGGGTGGCGGTGGTGCTCAGGGTCGCGCGCAAGCGTGGAGTTCACTGCCGGACGCTGCGCCAGGCGCTGGCGAATGGGGACCGCCCTAGCCCTAGCGCAAGCGGACAGGGCGCTAACCGCCGGTTACGCGCGCCGCTGATTCCGTTCAGCGGCGCTATCCTGGAAGGCGATCGCAAGGCGCTGCATTAGCAGCATCACATTGCAAATCGCATCTGGCGGCGGACTTGTAGGCAGTTACCGAAGCAGAAAGTGGTGGGAAGGGACGATTCGGCGGTAGGTGCGCGAGCGGAAAAGGCGAGCGGACAAGGAAGGAGGAGATTGTCAGCGCGCGCCTGCGTACTGCAGAGCTACGCGCCGCGACAGAATGGTGAGATCGATCCCAGCAGTTAGCGCGTGGCGGCGAGGGCGAGCTTGTTTCCCCAGCGGCCCACAGCGAGGTTCACAACCGCGAAGAACAGGCAGAACGACCTGAATAGCACACGATTGTCGAACCAGCGAAACCAGCCGGGCGGGCTATGCGAATAGTACATCAGTGTCCGCTCCCAGCGGACGCCGCGATAGCCCTGCGCGTGCAGAATCGCAGCGATCTTACCTGGTACCAGCCGCTTGACCTCGTTGCCGGCGTCCTCGACGTCGACCGCGATGCCGAGCCATACCGCGAGCCGCGTCAGCGCCGCACGAGCCGGGTCGAGGATCAACACTCCATAACGCGCGACCCGCGCCATTTCGCGGATCGCACGCTCTGGGTGCTCCAGGTGATGGAGTCCGTCGTGGACCGCGACCACATCGAAGCTGCGGTCGGCAAAGGCCAGACTCTCCGCATCGGCGACCAAAAAGCGCGCGGCAAATCCGCCGCGTCGCGCGCGCTCTCGCGCCCGCGCGACCGCGGCCGGCGAGAAATCGATGCCGGTGACCGCCGCTCCGGCGCGCGCGAATTTCTCCGCCATCATGCCAGAGCCGCAGCACACTTCGAGCACCGAACGGCCAGACATCTCTAAGCCGAGCACGCGTAGCCCAGTGCGGAATTTGTGTTCGATCAGAAACTCATAGAGTCGTCCGCAACCGTGCGGCCGTGAGATCTCGAACTCGGGGTCGCACTCCTCGCCGTAAAACGAGAGCTGGCGATCACGAGCACCGTCGATGTTTGCAGCGATACCATCATCCAGCAGACGATTGACTTCAGTTTCGTTCGGCCACTGAAGTTTCACGCCCGTGCCGCCTCATCGTTCCAACGACGCCGGAGTTCATCAAGAGCTGTGTGATGCCGTTTCGGAAGCGCCAGGAAGTTGGTCGTCGTGCGCAGGTCCGCAGCCATCCGTTCAGCATCGATGAAAACATAGCCTAGCGGCCGGAGCGTGTTGATTATCTCACTCGCGCCGTGAAAGCATTCGAAAATCAGGATGGGCTGGTCACGGCGTATGGTCTCGATCCCGCCGCGAATAACCGCCTCTTCGTGGCCTTCTACGTCGATCTTGATGAGGTCGACCGCTCCCGCCGCGGCTCGCTCATCGTCGAGCGACACTGCGGCGACTGCCAGGGTGCTTGCGGGTACTGCCCACTCGCGTTCCGAATAGCTGACACCATTCTCCAGGATGCCGCCGGTTGACCCGGAAACCCAATCACGTGCAAAGCAACGGACGCCGCGAGTATCGCTTACCGCTACTTCGCGGACCGTGATGCCGAGCAGGGCTGCACGGCACATTGTTGCACGAACGAGCGCCAGGTTGTCAGGGTCGGGCTCGAACATCCGAACCTTCGCCGCGGGGGCAATGCTTTTGACAAGCCAAGTGTAGTAGCCGAGTTCGCGCCTATATCCCAGAATGATCGAATTCCAAATTGGCGTCCGATCGTGGAAACCAGCGCGGACACGCCTGGCTCCACTCCATCGGATCAAACAAAGAAACAGGCGTGACGCACGAGCCGCACCTTGGCCTTCCAGCGCACGCCGGGGAGTCTCGCCCAAATGGGGACGTCAATTGCCCTCAAAATTGCGCGGCTTAGCGCATGACGCCGCAGACGATTGAGCGGATGCAGCCGATCACGAATCCGGTACAGATAACGGCTCAATAATCCCCGTCCGCTCCAGCGCCCCCGCGTTTGACTCTATGGATTTCTGCCGGAACTCGGCGGCCTTTGAAAGCATCCGAGAATGCACGCGCGGAACCCCGAAAGCTGCGTGACGCCGTTCACGAGCCTCTCATACGCGAGGCCCAGCAGAAACGAAGGAACAGAAAACATGAGATAACTTGGCTCAGGTTCGACCATCACCAGTTCCCGCTCCTCGAACCCAACGCCGCTGAGGCATTTGCGCACAGCTTCCCGCGTATTCATAAGATAGTGCGTCGGATGCGGGGCACCTTCGTCGGGCGGAAGGCCGCGGACCCGATTGGCTACCAGCCGGTGAAACCAATGTGGAGTGACGGCAGCGATCGCGTAGCTGTAGTGACGAATATTTCCGGTGCGAAAAGCAAACAAGCCTGAAGGTTTAAGTACCCGAAACACTTCGGATGCAATCGCTTCCGGTTGAGCAAAATGCTCGACCGCCCAGTCACTGATGATCAGCTCGAAGGTCTCAGCTCGGAAGGGCAGATCTTGCGCAACCCCAAGAACTCCATGATCTATCCAAGTGTTGTTTCGGATGTGAGAGTCGCAATCGACACCAACGACTGTATGCGCTTCGCCGCGAAAGTTAACTGGGCCCTTTTTTCCCGAACCAGCGCCGAGATCCAGAATCCGGTATTCGGGGCGTAAATAGTTTTTAACCAAATTGGCAAACTGCGAGGTGCCGTCAACCCAAGCGGGTCGACTATAGTAGAATCGGCTGGTTAATGCCGCTACAGAGAGTCGCCCTTTTTTTGCCTCTTGAGTTGTGGGCACGTGCGAATTCAAATGCCTGCACTTCGGCTCTCTCTAGAGCAATCCGAGGCGCTATCGCTGCCATCCACTGCGGCCTTGAGAGAAGGCGGCGATGCGTAGCGCAGCATCGGCGAGGTCGGGTCCGACCGGAGTTCGATAAGTTTCAGGCTCACCTGATACTCATAGAATGACTGCAGCAGGCAGTAGCGAAAACCAACACGACCGTCCAAGAACCCGCGTTTGAGCCCATATGACCACAAGAATTTAAACAGCGGGCGGAAGGGCAGATGGCGATACGCCCATTGTTTGAGTCTTCTCCTGCGCTCGGGTGTGCTCCCCAGTAGCGCGCCGGCGAGCGAGTAGTCCTTTGCTTCGCCAGTCAGATATTGATGTGCCTCTAGCGCCTCCATGGTCGAGTACACATTGTGCCTCTGGAAATACTGATGAATCCCTTTGCGATCGTCGTGGATTAAGAGGTTTTTCAGCCGCCCAGCCTTTCCGCGAAGTATCAGGTGTTCATGCACAATCCGCTGTTCGTAGCGGCCAACCCGGTGCTTGAAGAGCAGCAGCCTAAAATTAGGAAACCATCCGCCGTGAGCGATCTCTGAGCCCATGAACAACTGCTTCATCCCGACAAAGTAGCCATCCCATGCGCAGCCAGGACCCACGGTCGCTTCGGCTATTTCGGTTCGCAATTGTGGCGGAACGCGCTCGTCGGCGTCGAGAAAGAACACCCATTCGTTGCCTAGCGGTAGATTGTCGAGCGCCCAGTTCTTATGTGCAGCGAAGTTGTCGAAGCGGCGTTGCGCAACATGAACCCCCATCGCCTTGGCGAACTCGACCGTACGATCCTCACTGTATGAATCGAGCACGAAGACCTCATCCGCCCAAGAGGCGACGGAGCCGATGGCATCGCGGATATTTCGCTCCTCGTTGCGGGTCGGAATTATAAAGGAAATCGGCGCTTTCATGCCGCGTGGTTTGGTGCCGACTACCCGGCCGCTGCCGGTGTTATGCCGGTCGTTGGCGCTGGCGAACGGCCTGCGGCAACTTCCTGGTAAAGGCGAACGAGCTGATCACCAGCCGCTTGCCATGAAAACTTTTCCTGCGCCAGGCGCCGGCCCCGCTCGCCTATCTCCTTCCCGAGGGACGGATTGTCGAGGAGCGTGAGCATCGCATGTGCTACTTCCGTCGCTTCGGGCTTTACTACCAGCCCCGCCCGCGCGACCGCAATCTCGCGCCAGATGTTGACCCGGTTCGAGATCACCACCGGGAGCCCGGACGCCATCGCCTCCACCACGGCGATTCCGAAGTTCTCCGTGTAGGATGGGAGCACGAACAGGTCGCCTCGCCTCAGCAACGCGGCCTTTCTCTCGCCAAGCACCATACCGGTGAAAGTGGCCGCGTCGAGCGCGGCCTCCTCGGCGAGCCATCCGCGCACCCGCGTTGCATAGCCGTCGGTATCCGGGCCTGCTATTACCAGATGAGCGTCCTGGCGCAGTCGGTGAATCTGGCCGAAAGCGCGCGCCAGGATGTCCAGCCCCTTCTTGAAATTAACGCGCGACAGAAACAGCACTAGTTTTTTTCCCGCAAACTGAGGCCAGATCCTGTCTGCCGTATTGTCAGCGCCCACCGGTCCTGCCTCGAACTCGGTTCCAAGCGGCGCCACCGCGCCGCGAAAGCGAAGCCCGGACAACTTTGCCAACCGCATTTCCTCGGTGGTGGTGAAATGCACTGCCGCTGCGGCAGCAAGGTTGCGGCGCTCGATTAATACTTCGTAGAGACGTTTACGCAATGAATGGCGCCGATAAAGGTACGGGTCCAGCGCACCGTGCGGTCGCACAATATAAGGCACACCGTGCTTGCGGCAGTAGTGAGCGGCAGCGGTCGATGGGAACTGGTACAACGAGTCGATGTCGACAACATCAAATTTCGAGACATTCGTCCTCAGCGCGGCGGTCAGGGCGGAAGAGTATTTGTAGTAGTGACTGCCGTTTATCGGAAAGTACGTAACAGTGACGCCTCCTACCTCGGTTTGCCATCCCAGAGGAACGTCGAGGCAGCCGCTCCCATCAGCGCTGGTGGTGTAAATCTGCGTATGTTCACCGCGGCGCAGGAGTTCTCGGCACATCTCGATCGCGGCCTTCGCCGGGCCGCCGTCGCGAGGCGCAAGGCTCGGGATGACGTGGAGGATCCGCATCTCACTGTGTCCCAAATGCTGCGAGCGACGGCGTATTGGGCCGAGACCTTTCTTTCAGTTCGAAGGTAAAGTTCCGCGCGAGCCGTATCGCCCAGCCACGAAGCCCGCGCCCGGCGTTACAAGGGTCCATCTGCAAAATCCAGTCGCGCACCGGCATTGTAAAGCCGGTCTTGCCGCGCTCGACGACCGCGCGCGGCAATGGCTTTGAGGGTAAGCCGGCCAAGTCGCGCTTCCCGATATAGCCGAGAATTACGAAGCCGAGATACCAAGAGCGGCGCGAAGGCCTTGCACGTCTTCCTCGAAGCTCCAGCGGTTGATGATTTCCAGGCTACGGCGGCCCATCTCGGCGCATCGCCACCGATCGTCCAGGCCGTCGCGCAGAGCGCGCGCTAGATCGGTGGGGTGGCCTGCCTTGAAAGCAAAGCCATTCACGCCGTTGCCAACCAAGTCCGGTGCGCAGCCCGCGCGGTCGCTGACGATTATCGCTTTGCCGGCATTCATGGCTTCGTTCACGACCAATCCCCAGGGCTCGACTATCGAGGGCATTACGAACACGTCGCAGAGGTCATAGAATGCCGGCATCGCGCTTTGATTTTTGAAGCCCAGGAATCTAATCGAGTTCCACCTGGTGGCGGCCGCGTTTGCCTCCAGCTCCGAACGCTGCTCGCCATCTCCCACGTACAGGAGGTATGAATGCGGCTCACTGCGGTTGTCTGGCGACAGCCGCATATAGGCCTCGAGCAGGTCGCCCGGGCCTTTGCGCCCGCTCAATTTTCCCGCATAGAGGATTACCGGCCGACCGGCCGCAAGTCCAAGCTCGTGGCGGAGCGCCTCGCGCCGCGTGGCGAGCTCGGACACCCGCGTCTGGAAAAATGCATTATCGACCGCATACGGCATCATAAAAATCCGCGCGGCAGGAACGTCGTGTTGGCGGTAGTAGCTGCCATTGAGCGATCCGATCGCCAGAAAGCGATCGACGATTTGGCGCAGCCATCCGAAGAACATTTTCTTGAGGTTTTGCTTCAGAGCAGTACGCAGGCAGCTTATTTGCGTCGCCTCGTCGCGTACCAAAACCTTCAGGCCGAGTCGTTTGGCGGTGACCATGGCCACCCAGTGGGGCCAGCGCATGTAACCGTGTATCCAGAGGGCATCGAAACGCCCGGCCTTGAGTCTGGAGGCGAGCCCGTAGTTCATCGGCCGCCAAAACGACAGATTTTTGCTATTCCGCAAAGCAGGCAGGAACTCGTATTCATAACCGTCAAGCAGGGGTACGTCCCATTCGATCGAGCGTTGAAAGCCTGCATCGACGAATTTGCGCACGGAGAGATCGCTGTCGAAAAAAACCTTGAGCTGGATATCCGGATCCGCGGCAATTCGCCGCAGCAGCGGCGCCTGGTACTGGATAGGATGGGTTACGAGGTAGGCAAGCCGCATATCAGTTGCTGCGCTGATCAAAGGCCCTGCTGCCGCAGACAAGCTTCGCCGGAATCGGCTTACAGATCAGCTTCCGCCGGCCTTTCGACTTTCTCTTGAACCGACCTCTTCGCCGCGGCGTAGGCTTTTAAGTAGCCCGCGACCATCTTTTCGGCGGAAAATCTCCTTGCGTTTACGAATCCGGCTTCCCGCATTCGCGACATGTGCGGCAGATTTTCTAATATCGTGACGGCCGCCTCCTCAGAATCTTCAGGATCGATATAAACTGCGCCATCTCCACCAATCTCGGTCATCATCGGCGGACGGTTGCTGGTGAACACGGGGCATCCACAGGCCTGCGCCTCGATTATGGGCCAGCCGAAGCCTTCGTGGAGAGAGGGAAACAAAAGTGCGCTCGCGGATGAGTAGAGAGCACGCAGATCTTCCGGTTCAAGATACGAAAGCACTCGCACCTTTGGCTGCAAGCCGCACCGCTCGATCAGTTCGCTCACAGTCGGCGTCAGCTTGCTGCTGACCATAACCAAACCAAGACTGCGTCCCTGGGGGCGCGCGGTGAGCTGCCGGAAGATGTTTATCACGCCGGGCTGGTTCTTGTACGGAGACGGCTCGCCGACATGGAGAATGAAACGACTACCGGCGCTGATTCCCAAGCGGCTGAGACGACCGGCCTTTTCGCTTTCGCTGACTGGGCGATAGGGGAAATTGAGAGCATTGTGTATAGTCGATGTGCGTCGAGAGGTTAGGTTGCAGAGCCGTAACACGTCAGACCTTGTTGCTTCTGAATCGCAGGTCACGTGTCCTGCCTGCGCCAAACCGTTCAAGATCATGTGCTGGTACCTTCTGCCGCTCCACTTCGTATGGAACTGCGAAAATTCGCCCACTGCGCATCGCGCCGCGAAAAGGTCGTGGCAGGTCACCACATGCGGCACGGATCTTAGATATCTCGTGTGAAGCGCGTATGCCTGATCGCATATGTGGACGACGTCGGTAGTTGCGGCCGCTTGCCGCAGGCGCGCGGGGAACAGGACGAACTTGTCCACATAGCGGAGCCACTTGCCCAGCCCGCGCTCTGTGCGCGCCAAACGGCCGAGGTGCACCCCAGGACGTATAACCTTTACGGTATGGCCGGCTTTTTGAAGCTCTGATTCGAGCAAGTGACCAAAGCGTAGCATACTCTGCTGATGGTCCGGCGTGTAATTCCCAACCAACATTATTCTCATCGCGGTGCGTGAGGAATTCTCTACTTGACCGCAATGGCGAGCAGGTTCTGACTGAATATGGCGTCGCGCGCCGTATCTCCGGTCTCCGCGGCGATCCAGAGCCTCAGCACACCGCTGATACATTTCCAGATAACCCAGCGCACGATTCGCTTAAAGCCGGTGACGGCGAGAACGTCGCTGTAGCATTCGACGGTAGTGAACCCGGATACGAGTAACAACTGAGGAAGTGATTGTCTGGTGAAGGCGATTTCGTGAGTGAAATCCGAATATAGGATCCGGCCGCAGAAGGGCGACTCGCCATTAGGCGCATGGATAATCCACCTGCCACCGTAGCGCAGGACTCGCCTCCCCTCGTCAATCAATCCGAGCACCTCGCGTTTTGTAAAGTGCTCGATGACGTCGTAGGTCACCATACAATCTACTGATTCGTCGGGCAGGGAACGCAGCGTCTCCAAAACGTCGCCTTCTCGGACGCCATCAAGACCCAGGCGTCGAGCGGCGGCAACCTGTTCAGGCGAGCAATCAACGCCTTGGATGTTCAGGTAGCCGCACGCGCGCGCGAAGTGGATCAAGGCTCCGTGACCGCAGCCAAGGTCCAATATGCTGGCTCCACGGTCGGGCGGAAAGTATTGCCGGATGAGCTTGCGCAGATCCGCCGCGCGTGGCCTTAGACCGTCCACAGTCTTCGGGTCGAGGACCGTGAACGTCGCACTGACGTATCGGCGGTAGATCCGGCCGCGATGTGCTTCGAAATCTTCGCGTACGGGTGTCGCAAGTGTGTTCATGATGCGGTTTCCGCTTCAGCCTGCGTTGATGGATCCGAGCCTTTTTTTGCCTTAAGCAACGATGCGTACAGCGCGCAGAGCCGGCAGGCGTACGTCTCCCAACTGAGTTCGGACTGCGCCTTATTCAGCGCAGCACGCGCCATCTCCTGGCGTAGCTCTTCGTCACGGTAGAGCGTTTCCAGATGCTCGACGATCGCCTCGGGGGAACGAATCGGCACTACGAAACCGTCTTTGCCATGCGTCACTATATCCGCGGCGCCATTATTAAACGTTGTGATAATTGGCAAACCGCACGCCATGGCCTCGCCTGTTACCACGGCGCAACCATCTTCGAGGGTCGGAAGCACACACACGGAAGACCTTCCGTAGTACTTGATCAATTGATGATTCGGGACTGACTGGATATGTCGAAAGAGACCTCCATACGGGCGTAGTATGGTATTCATGTCGTATGATATCGCCCCAATTAACATCAGCTCAGCGTTATGCAGTCGAAGCCTCTTCCATGCCTCGAGGAGATAGATGTGTCCCTTACGCGGCGAGATTTGGGCAACGCAAATGACTCTGAACGTTCGGTCTGACCTGTCTGGATTATACGTGGGACAAAAACGGTTCAAATCCACGCCGTAAGGAAGCACGGCGGTCCTGCTCCGCCGGAACCCTCGCTTGACGAAGGAATCGCGCACGATGCGTGAGGGGGCGAGCAAGAAATCGGCGGCTGCCGCCTCTTCGATCTGGCGCTCCTGGATTCTATACAGCGCGCGCCGTCTCTTAAGGCCAAGGCGGTCGGCCTCCTCGTGCATAATTTCATTGAATCCCTGCGGATGCTGGTTAACCGCTTCGACCACCACCTCGGCGCCTTCGTGCTTGGCGTGTCCCATCATTTTTAGCCCGGTGCCGTGGAGCATCAGGTGAAGAACATCGCATCGCCTCCATCGTTTAAGCGCGCTGATCTGCCAAAGATCACCGTATAGTGGTGCAAACTCCGGTATCAGCCAGCCGCGCATCAGCATTCCGTGAGCGCGAATCAGATACTCTTTGGGCCAACAGTTAATTGCTTGTTCAAAGCCTATTCCGAGACTGGCCGCATCCGCCGACACCTTGTGCGAGTAATAAAAGGCGTTTAGAAAGCCCCTCCGATCAACAAAGCGAAGGTAGTTGTGATAGTGGAACCTTCCACAAACCGCGATATTGACCCTGGCGCGCTCAACAGTCGCAAATTGAGCCGAATTCGCGGCGCCGGTCACCAGTGATTGATTCGACTCCATTTTGCGACCACATTTGTCCTTTCTGCGCTTCGTTGCCAGCCTGTATCTCAGCCAGCGAGTATGCGTCCGTAAAATCATCCGCCAAACGGATGCGCCCCAATACTGGTATTTTCAGAAGGAGTCCAACGAACAACCAGTAATATACGTTCACTGGATCCAAATCTATCTGCCATCCTTTGAACGAGTTCAGAAACATGATTATGACGAAAGCCAAAAAAGCGTTAGCACAATGGCCGAATACGGGACGCGCCTTTGTGCGACGCGCTTTCAACCCGGCAAGCATTATAGTGAGGAACAGTCCTGCTACTACCAGGAGTCCAGGTATTCCCAATTCGACTGTAGCCTTGGCATAGTAATTCTCAATTCCGATGAATGCGCTTACATCGCTCACCGCATAGCGGGCAGCCCCTGTGTTCGTTCCCGTACCCATTCCCAGAGGCGCCAATTGCATGGCCTTCACCAATCCACCATATGCAACGTCCGTCGCGTAGTTACCGAGCAGCGAGCTTATGACGCCGTACATTGCCCAGAAGGTGGTGCCGACAAAAACCGTAACTATGATCCATAACAGAATGGTCGCTTCGCCCATTGCCGTGATCAATCCACCCAGTCCGCGGTCTAAGAAGAACATAAGGGCAAGTGTGAGCGGAGTAAAAACATAAGCCGCGCGCGCGCCGGAAATAAATGTGGCGACTGCGGCGGCCGCTAGCGCCCAGGTACCGGTACGTCGCCAACGCGGCGAAGGGTCAGTGCGCGACAGTATGTAGGCCGGCGGTAGCATAGCTAAAGAATAACCAAAAAACTGCGCCACGAAGGTGAAAATGGAAGGTATCCTTCCAAAAGAGCCTCGCCCGATTTGAAACTGTGAAAACCCCTGGGTAGCCTGAATTGCAATCTCCCCATACGACATCTGCATCGCCGCGTGGTAACCAAAGCGGCGTACGAGGGCGAGCTGGAGTAACGCGACCGTCGCCGGGACAAACGACACCGCCACCACGAGGCGAAGCAGGCTGATTATTCTTTCCCCTGAATCAGCAAATGCGTACGCGATCAAGCAGAGCGGCAAGTAAAACAGCCACACTTTGATCCCGATTAACGCCATCATTGTGTTAGTCACACCAGGATTGTTCGCTTGCACTATCACGATCACGACAAGACACAGCATTAAGTAGGCAACCGATGACGGAAAGCCCGCTAGCGATTCGCGATGAGTCGCCACGCGCGCAAAAAAAGCGAGGTACAGTGGAATGACAAAAAAAATGTCCTTGAATAGCAACGACGGCGCCCATAAATGCAGTGAGAGGCTGATGGCTCCCGCGAAGGGCAGGTACATGACAAGCCCGTAAAGGCCACGCTGCCAACGTATCAGTATGAGCGTATAAAGCCAAAGCAGGAGAACGCTAACGATTAGGATCTCGAGAAGTTGCATGTCCGTTAAAACTCAGCCCAGCAGAGCGAAAAGCGACCTGGCAGTTTTCCGGGTGCGTTACACTGCACGAATGGTTAGGCAAAACCGAACGAATTTATTCCGAACCGATGCCAACTTGGTAGCAGATCGCGCCGATGAGTAAGTATCGTTCTATAACGAATTACCGGTTACGCTTCGGAGCTCGGGGACGAGTGTAGAGAGCCGTTCGACAGTGAGCCGGACGTCGGCAAGCTGTGGGAAGACCAACTCATGCAACGAGATGCCGGCGTAACGACGCACGTTGATGAGCAGAACCGCAAGTACCGTCGAGTAGCCAAGCAATGAGGCAATCGCGGCACCGATGATACCCATCGGGCGCAGCATCGCCGCCAGTGCGACCACCGTCACGACCAAACCCGCAAGCTCGGCTTGCAGAGCAGCATACGGCCGTCCCATCCCGCGCAGCCCCTCTTGCAACACCAAGTTGAGGCCAAGGACTCCGGCGGCAGGCACCAGCACCAGCGCGGCAGGAATGGAGGCCCGGAACCCCTCACCGAAGAGAACCACGATCGCAAACGGCGTCAGGACCGCCAGCGCCAGGCACAGCACCACCGCCAGCACCGCCGTTCCTCGCGCCCCCGCCGCCAAACGGCGCGCGCCCTGGGCGTGGTCCTTGGCCGAGGCGACCGCAGGTGTGGTCACGACGCCGACCGCATTCAACAGGGGAGCCGCGGCGCCGCTCCATGCCACCGCGACGACATATAGTCCGAGCGCGCGCGCCGGCAGCAGCGCCGCCATCAGCATCTGGTCGAGGCGCAGGTTCAGCATCTGGGGCACGCCGGTCATCATGCACGGGAGCCCGTAATGAAGCATCGATGGCAGCTTCTGCGGGTCGGGCGTGAAGGGTCCCGGCACGCGGCCAGTCACTATCCGAGCGAATGGGAATATGAGTAGCGCCAATGCAACCAGGTTGGCAGCGGCCACAAACGTCGGCGTTGCGCGAGACCATAGCCACGCGAGCACAAGAACGCAGATCCACAGACTGTTTGGTATCAGGCGCATCAGATTCCACGGTGCAAAGTCGCTGCGCCCACGCAACGGATGCGCGAACAATCCAACAAGTGCGAAGATTGGCACCAAAAGCAGATACCATCGTCCGGCCCACAATATCGTGGGCGTTTGCGCATGCAGCAGCAGTGGCATAAGCAGGTAGGCCGCGACCATGAAAGGAACGGAGGATATCAAGGCCAAAACAATGGCTGACCCAAGATAGCGGCCCGCCGCTGCCTGGTCACGCGCCGAGTAGTAGACGATAGCCTCAGGCATGCCGAGCATCGCCAGGCTTGCGATGAATGACGGCCAACTCTGAATCGCTGCCAGTTCGCCGCGCCCATGCGGTCCAAGGAGACGGGCGGCGAGAATCCCGCTGACCATGCCAAGCCCGGCAAGTACGACGTTAGCGCCTGCTGTCAGCACCGTATTGGCCGCAAACTCGTTCGTGCCGTGCAGCTTGCGCCATAGCATGCGAGGATCCATAAGACTTATCAGGAAGCCGATGCCATCCGCAGAAGCCGCTTCGTTCCGCGATGTATCCCCCTGGCGTATTTGACGGCTCTTAGGTAAGCGTTGACGGCCGGCCCAACATCGAGCAAATTTCGGTTGAGGAACAAGACATCGCTGTTGTCGAGCGAGAAACTAATCTGCCGGAATCCTAAAGAACGCAGGCGCGATTTGACGTTGTTTACCCTGTGGCGCAGCTCGGGCCATATGAAGTCGTGGAATTCGACGGTGAATTGCGCCACCCGTCGAAGCAAAGCGTCTGGCGTTTCTTCAAACATCGCAAGCTCGGCACCCTCGATATCCACCTTTACTAGCTCAATTCGCTCGCGCTCAGCTAAACCAGAACGGGAGAGGAACTCCCCCAAAGTCAGAACCTTGACCTCGACCTGATTGTCAGGCTGAAATGCGCCGCCGAACAGCGTCGGGCACTCACCGCGCGCACGCTTCAGAGTAGCCAGCTCTTTTCGTCCACCGATGGCACAGCAAATGACTCTTATATTGCTGTGTTGAAGCAAGCGGTTGTACAGATCCGGATCGGGCTCCGCGCCGTAGACTGCGCATGCGAAACGGTTGGCCATCCATGTCGCGAAACGGCCCGCGTTAACCCCGAGATCGATTACTGCTGCGCCCGGAGCCAGCGCGTCCGCGATAAAGCTATGATCACAACACCGCTCAACCCGCCATAGAGCCATATTAATGCCTTCGCTCTCCCCCCGGCGCCTACCAGACGTCGCCATGCATCACCTTGGGCACGGTTGGTTCCGACCGTACCGCATAGATTTTGCCGAAGGAGAATGCCTCTTTGACGAACCACACCTCGAGGTTGCAGATGACCTTAGCCCACTATGCCCCATCTGGAGCGCGTTACGCTCCACGGTGCAAAGTCGCTGCGTCTACGCAATGGATGTTCGCCGCGCCCGAGCGAGTGTGTGGCGAGGATGCCCCCTGCCATCCCGAGCGCAGCAAACAGCATATTGGTCGCTGCGGTGAGCGGAATTGTTGGCGGACGGGCTAGCGATGCATGCCCCCGCCCCGATTTAGCGTACTCACATCTATCGCAGAGAGGTCTCGGTCATTCCCGCAGAGCGCACAGCAGTACGGTGTCCGCAGTGAGTACTGGGGACCACCGTCGACACGACTCATCGTTTTGCCTAACCGGAACAGTAACCACCGTATGCGCCCATTCCGCTAACCGACCATGCTGAAAGTAAGTGCTGTACGAATAGGCAAGACCGTCACCATCGGAAACCATGCATCCCCTTCCGCCGGTTTGTATCAGCTTCGCGAGCTTCCAGAGTCCGAGTTTGTAGAGCGCGAGCTTGAGCACGCGAACGGAGGCTTTTCCCTGGCCGAAGATGTTGCTGTCAGAAAGGAAGACCGCCTTCCGCGCCACACGCATCATTTCGCTGACAACTCGTTCTGGCTCTCGAACGTGATGTAAGACCCCACACTCAATCACGGCGTCGAAGCTACGGTTCTTGAAAGGCAAGTTCAATCCGGTGCCGTTCACTAAAGAGTTCGCTTTCACGCCATTTCTTAGGGCCACATCTAGCAGCTCTGCCGCTGGCTCGATACCGTAGACGGCAATTTCGGGGTTATCCTCGCGGAGGTACAACGAAGCTCTACCGGTACCGCAACCCACGTCAAGTACCGTCCGCGCGTCAATTCTTCGCAGGAGCGCGGAGATATACGACAGCGAAATATAGTGTTCATCGCCGGCCGCGACGTGCATTTCGTCGTATCGGTTCGCAGTTTCAGCGTAGTAACTGCGCTGAATGGCCTCTCTGGATACTCTGCCCATATGCTGAGAGCCTACCAGGCATCGCCGCGCATCACCTTGGCCAGCGCCGGTTCGGCCGGGAATCCGTAGATTTCGACAATCGCGGCCGCTTGGTCCATGGGTTGGCCTTTGAGGCTGTAGATGTCATATTCGGAAGCCCTGAGTATTCTGCACACTCGGCGCGTTGCCCAGGCCCGTGAAGCGCTACAGACTACTGGGCGAGCGTCGTGGAGAGTTGCTTGGGCCCCCTTCAAAACTGCGGACTCCGCGCCTTCGACATCCATCTTGATGAGATCGGGCGGCTCGAGACCTGAACGGTCGAGGGTCACCGCCGGCACCGTGAGGACGCTGTTAGAGTGATTACAGATCTGATTCTGCGTCAGCCCACGGTCGATCGTCATGCCGACGAGCCCGGTTCGCTCACCGACCGCCGCCTGAACGATACGTACATTCGCAAGCTCGTTTATTCGCACATGGTCGACCAGGAAGTGCGCCTCATAGGGACACGGCTCGAAGGCGTAGACGCGGCCGCTTTCTCTCCGAGCTTGAGAAGAATAACGTGTAAAATCCGGCCTGCGGCCTATATCATAAACCACCATGCCAGGCTTCACAAAGCGCAATAGCGCGGTTTGCTTATCGAACTCATAGGTGCCAAGCCAGCAGCCGTGAATTGAGCTTCCAGTAATCCATTTCATGCCGCGCGCAGGACCGCGCCTGATCCGCATCATGGCTGATTTCGACAGCAGCCTCGAAGGGAGCCGAACGATTCGGCCAGGAACGGATCGAGGGTCGATTACTGACCAGTCAATCATGAGCCGGCGATGCCTGTGGGGGAGAACTGGAAAGGCCAGGTGCGATTCTATTAGGCAATCCGCTACGAACGCTTCTTCGTCGAATCGGCGGCTGTCTGACGTCGGTCTGTCCCAAGGTCCATAGTGCTGCGGCTTGCATGGCGAGCGCCACGCATAGCCCAGCGATGGAAAACAACTCATTATGGCCCGGGCTGGTCGCGAGGATGTAGGGAATCCAGCACGCGACGAAATTCTCCAGGAGCAACGCGATCGCAGGGCCGCCAGCCCAGGGACGGAGCATCTTGAAAAGAGCAGGCGTGGCGAGCCAAAAGAGCGGCCAGGCATAGCCAATGTCCCTTTCAAGCCAATCGCTCACCGCCGGCGCAATGAAAAAGTACAATAACCCGGCTATTCCCGCGAGCTTAAGCCACTGCGGGCTCTTCGCAAGGACCCCGTGACCATACTGCCTGAGAAGTGACCATAAAGCAGCGGGACCAATTCCGAAAAGGCTCAGCCACAGCGTGAACGTGTGCAGCGGTATTCGCGGATCGGGACGACAGATTCCGAACTGCCTGGTGAATCCATAACTGAGATACTCTGGCAAGTGAACTGTGGCGAACGGGACACAGGTGAATCCGGGCCTACCCTTCATCTCCGGTGGCACCAGCACGACTCCGAACAAGTTCCTGAGCGAATCAAAGGGCGCCTTCAGAGCTAGAAAGACCAGCTCGCTGGTATGGTGTATGTTCGGTTGACCAAGCGCTGCGAACATCCGCGAGACGCCAAACCCCGCCAGCATCACGCCAATACACACACCGGCGACCAGCAGGTCTGATTCGGACCAGGCAATAACCGCCCAGACGACAGCCATTAGGACGGTGGACTCACGCGTCAATAACAGGGGAAAGAGCATGAGCAGCGCGAGTAGCTTCCTGCCTTTCAGAAGAGCCACGAAGAAGCAGCCCAGGAGGGCGCCATAAAACAAATCCTGACAGTAGTACAACCCGAACATCTCCTCGACGACGAGCGGACTGAAGAGCAACGGGAGAACAAGGGCTCCGAAGCCGGTAAGCTGCCTTAGAATCCATGCCACGGTGCCTATAAAGAGCGCGAGCGAGACGAGAGCGACGACGAAGAACGCCTGGTCAATGTTAATTCCTAGCGCGAAGCTCACCAGCCTTACAGCAGCAGGATGGAGCACACGGCCGGAGATTGAGCCGAGCACCTCGTTGAAGCGTCCCAGAGCCAGTGCCCTGTATGCAATACTGTCCGCAATCAGAGGCGGCGTCTTTGGCCAGCCTGCGGCCGCCACCAAGGCAAAGGTCAGTCCAGCCCAGGGGAGCGGCGGCGCAAACCACCGAGCGAGATTATTGCTGACAAACCCGCGCAGACCGCCGTCAGATTGAAGATGGGCCGCTTCAGCCATTAGCGCGCTACCAGGCGTCGCCGCGCAGCACCTTGACAATCGTGCGGCCCAGGATCTTGAAATCCAGCCAAAGGGACCAATTGTCGATGTACTCGCAGTCGAGCTTGACCACCTGTTCGAAATCGCTGATGGCGCCGTTGCCTTTGACCTGCCAAAGCCCTGTGATCCCTGGCTTCATGCTGAGGCGCCGATGATGATGCTCGCCGTAGACTGCGGTTTCGTCCGCCGTCGGCGGACGCGTGCCCACCAGACTCATCTCGCCCCTGAGCACGTTCCAGAACTGCGGAAGCTCATCCAGATGGCGGCGGCGTAACTTGCCTCCGGCGGATGTCACGCGCGGGTCGTTCCTGATCTTGAAGATTGGACCACGCATTTCATTGTGGACGCCAACGGCTGCCTGCTGCTGTTCGGCTCCGGCGCACATGCTGCGGAACTTGTACAGTGTAAACGCGCGCCCATTCTTCCCGATACGCTGCTGGCAAAATAAAGGAGAGCCGCCGCTCTCGCGGCGCAGCCGCCGGCCATAACAGGCATAGACGATGCCGCAGCACAGCATCCCTACCGCGGCGCCCAGCACATCAACCATCCGCTTCAAGAGCAGATACATCGGGTTCTGCGGAACCCCTGCTAGCGAGACCAGGAAGGCGCCCTCGCCGAAGTACTCAGCGGCCCAATGTCCGACTGCGGGACAGGGCAGCTCAAGCCAGATTCGCAACAAGATCCCGCGCACTGAGCACCAGCGGCTAAGCCGCTCGAGTATCGGCCGGTCCAGCGGAGGTACGGCGATGACTTCATCCACCACCTGCGATTGCAGTAGTGCAGGCAAGTCATCGACCGTGCCGAGCGGCGCGTTCACCGCGGCGAAGGCCAGGCCGTGACCGTTGACGGCGGCCGGGGCGAGGACTCGGATCACATCGGCCAACAGCGAAAAGCGGCCGCGCATGATGCGCAGATAACGTTCGGCGATCGCGGGGTCTGACACCAGCACCACTTTGCGCCGCTGGAGATCCGAGCGCTCCCGGGCTTTCTTTAGGTGGGACACAACTGCCAACTTCTGGAACGTAAGCAAGGCGAAGCTAAATCCCAGGAAAGCTTGCAGCAGCAGACGGCTGACGACCTCGGACTGCGTCAAGTACATCATGCTGAATAGCAAGAGACCCGCAAGCATTTGGACCTGCACCAGACGGGTTAGGACGCCGCGCCTGGAGAAGTAAGCAGCCGAGCGGTAAAGACCGAATGCACTCAGGCACGCAAGCCATATTAAAGTGATTGGCGCGAGTAGCCAGGCATAGCTCGTGACCGACGCAAACTCCCGGTGGAAGCCAACCCCGACGATTACGTAAGCGGCAATGAAGGCCGCCGTCAGCGTGACGACGTCGACTACCGCCATCACCTGGCGGAGAAGTCTTCTGCGCGCCACCAGCATGCGTTAGAAAACCGACGTGCCGTATCGGCGGGTCTAACGAGACAAGAAAGCGGTTGCGACCCTTTCAGGCGACGGACGTTTGGCCCAAACCAACGCCCCCGCCCGCGTCAGTGGCAATGACCTGCTGTTCAATCCATTCGTAGGTGCGGCTCAGCCCCTCTTCGAGGCTTATCCGCGGCTCCCAGCTAAGTACTTGGCGCAGGAGCGTATTGTCGGAATTGCGGCCACGTACGCCCTGTGGACCCGGAACGTGCTTCTTTACGACACGGACCCCGGCGATGTCAGCGATTATATCGGCGAGTTGGTTGATCGTAACCATCCGGTCCTGACCGAGGTTGAGGGGTTCGGGATAATCAGACCGCATCAGGCGATGAATCCCTTCGAGACAGTCGTCGATATAGCAGAACGAGCGCGTTTGCTCTCCGTCACCCCAAATCTCGATCACGGGATTTCCGGTCACTTTGGCGACGGCGATTTTCCGGCATAACGCCGCTGGCGCCTTCTCGCGGCCACCATTCCAGGTTCCGAGCGGCCCGAAGATATTGTGGAAGCGCGCGATGCGTGTTTCCAACCCATAGTCCTGCCTATAATAGGTACACAGCCGCTCGGTCATCAGTTTTTCCCAGCCATAAGCGTCCTGGGGTTGAGCGGGATAGACATCCTCTTCTTTGAGTGGGCAAACCTTCGCCTCGGTCTGCCTATATTCCGGGTAGACGCAAGCCGACGAGGTATAAAAGTAGCGCTTCACTCCGTTGAGCCGTGCCGCCTCCAGGGTTTGAAGATTGATGATCGAATTGCTGTACAGGATCTGTGCGTGATGCGAGGAAATGAAACCCATTCCACCCATGTCGGCTGCGAGAGCATACACCTCGTCTATTCCGCTCGTGATCTCAACGCAGTTCTCCCAGCGCCGGAGGTCCCGCCTGAGGAATTCATCGGCGATGCTTTGCCTGAACTCCGGCAATTTAACGTCCGCCCCTCTTACCCAGTAGCCAAGGCTTTTAAGATAACTCACCAGATGGTCTCCGATGAAGCCACCTGCCCCCGTGACGAGTACCTTTGCCCCCATCCTCAGGGCTCCTCCTCAGCCGGCTAATTCAGCGCCTCACTCACCAGCTCCCGTTCGGATTTGATCGATGGCCTAACCAGGGCTTCAAGCTCCGCTGTGGTCTGTGCCAAAATTCGATTGCGGTCCCAATGCGCCTGCGCATACTCTCGCGCGCGGACGCTCATCGCATGCCGCTCATGCGCGTCGTTGCGCAGCGTCTTAACTGCGTCAAGCAGCGCAGATGGATTCTCCGGTTCTACTACCAGACCCGCACGTGCTTTTCTCACAACTCGGGCCACCTCGCTTTCGCTGTTCACTGACGCGATCACCGGACGGCCCGCCGCCATGAGTGTGAGAGTTTTTGAAGGGAATACGATATTCGCGACCACCCGCTGCTGCGTGATCAGAGCGACATCGGTTGCGGCCAGCAAACCAATGAACTCCGCATGCGGTTGAAGCGGCATGAAATGAACATTAGACAGCGCCCGGGCCGCGGCGCGCTTCTGTAAAGATGCATGCGCGGCTCCGTCGCCGACTAGCAGATAGTCGATTCCCCCATAACCGCGACAAAGCTCGGCCGCACCAAGCACTACATCCAACCCTTGCTTTAGTCCCATGTTGCCGGAGTGAAGAACCAGGAAGCTATCGTCCAGGCCTTGCTCCCTGCGGAAGCCAGCACCCTTGTCTTCCAGCGCAATTCGGAAAAACTCGGGGGCGGCCCAGTCAGAAAACAACTTCACTTTATCGGGCGGAATTCCCTTCGAAATAATCCGCTGACGCATCGGTTCTGTCAGTGTCGAGATCAAACTGGCATTGCGGTAGGCAAGCCGCTCAAGTGCATAGAGACCCCGTACCAGCGGCCCGACGGCGAGCATCCCAAGGTCGACTGCGGCATCCGGCTGGAGATCCGGCACGTGGAAGACATAAGGGATACCCCACCGCCAGCTCAATATTACTGCTGATAAAGCGAGGCCGAGCGGAGGCGATACGACCAGCATCGCGTCGGGCCTTCTCTGCGCCAAAGCGCACAGCATTGATGCCGCGACAAATGAACTTTCGTGCAGGATGCGCCGCAGCGAGTTAACACGTTGCGGTACGTAGATGCGGGAGCGGAGAATTGTTACGCCGTTTCGTTCCTCCTGCACCAGAAAGCGCCGTTTGTAGCCTGGCGCTATACGCCACTCGGGGTAATAGGGCAGCGTCGTACAGACGATAACCTCATGCCCGCAGGCGGCCAGGTATTCGCAGCGGCCGGTCGTAAACGGGGCGATGCCGGTCTGCTCGGGCCAATAGTTGATCCCCAAAACGAGAATTCGCACTTCGGATTGATCCCCCTCTTGCCCGGCTCAATCGAAGTTCGGACCGCGAGGTGTTTTTAGGGCTTGAGAGCGTCCCGCTTGCTTTGAGCGAGCTTTTGACGAAACGAAGCGTAATGCGCCTTGAAGCTTTCATCCGTTGGCGCGAGCGCAAGGGCCTGCTGATAAGCCTGATCGGCTGCGAAGTACTCGTAGGCGCCTTCATCCGCAAGACCAAGCTCATAAAACGCGTCAGCCGACGATGGATCCACTCTCGTTGCTCTTTGCAGCCAGGTCGCAGCGCGGTCGAACTTATTCGTTGCTAGATATAACGCGCCGATTCGAATGAGAGGTTCAAGACTCGAAGGCCGTATCGCTGCTGCTTTCTGCAAAGCTGCTTCGGCTTCGCCGTTGTCACCGGATATTTGCGCAGATGAACCCAATGCCAGATAGAGCTTGAAGGGATCGGCGCCGCGTTGTATCCCCTGCCCGACCGTGGCCTTTGCCGCAGCAAGATTCTTCTGGGGTCCGAATACTTGCAGTATCAGTTGTTCGTAGGCGGTTGAGTCTTCCGGCGCTGCGGCAGATGCCGCATCAAAGGAGAATTCAGCCTTCCCCAGCTCCCCGGCCTTTGTATAAGCGATTCCCGCATCAACGAAATAGCCGGCGCGAAGCACACGGTCTTGCTCATGCATCGCTGCCTCGCGATACATGGCGGCTTCGGCCGGAAAATCTCCAAGCTCGTCGTAGTAATTGCCGAAGTTTTGAACGGCGCCTTCGAGATGATGAGCAACCGCCTCTCGGAACCCCGCTTCGACCGCCCTTTGCTCCGAGGGCAAGAGCCAGGGAATTAGCCGTGGCTCCAGGTAGAAATGGCTATCGAGCGCCGGCGAAAATAATACTGACCGGCTCATCTCGCTCAGAGCTTCTTGTTTGTCGCCGGCTTGAAGCAACGTCTGTGCGTAAAGATCGCGCGCGAAAGGATTGGTCGGCTCAAGCCAAAGCGCCGCTCGCAGTTCGTTCATCCGATACTTTGACGGAGTTCCATCTGCCAGCGCTCTTATCAGCATCAGGTGGACCGTCGCGTCGGCAGGATGCGCATTTTCCAGAGAATAAACCTGAGCGGGTGTGATGGGCTGCCTGAGATCATACGGGTAGGGAATCTTTCCCTGGGTAATGGCAGCCGCTATCAGCCCGATAACAGCAACCAACCCGATGCCGCATAGCAGTCGCGTGTGTTTGCCGTTGACACTCACCGACGGTGACTCTGGCGCTGTCATCCGCACGGCAATGCCGAGCAAAATCGTAAACAATAAAGCATTGGCCGGAATCTGAAGCGGAAAGTCGAAGAATTCATGCACCCCAGCTGCGGTTAGCCCGGCTAAGCATCCTGCCACGAGGACCCTGGCCTCAGGTCTGATAAGGCGCATGCCGCGCCAGACACGGCCGAGCGTTGCAGCAAAGAACCAAGCCACGAGTCCGAAACCAATCAGCCCGGTTTCGGTCCCTAACTGAACGTAATCGTTGTGGGTCGCATTCCAGAAGGTAGGCAACCACGGCGGCCTCGCGTAGTGCGGAAAGACTTCGGGCCACGCGCCGAGCCCAACGCCGAAGACCGGAAAGTCCCGCACCATACTCAGCGAGACCCTCGCCGGCCGCAGACGATTGACCAGGCTATCCTGGGCTACCGTTTCCTCGAGACGCACATCTGTCTGAGTGCGGCCACCGGGGCCAACGGCTAAAATCACTACGAGTACAAACAGGCCCAAGCTTGCCCATGCCGCCATTCCAGCTAAACCCGGCATCCGATGCTGCCGGCCGCTCTTTGGCCACAGTCCGGCGAGAACGGCAAACCCAAGCAGTGCCCCAAGCCATCCGCCGCGCGACGAGGTAAGGAGCAGTGCAGTGGCAGGGAGAATAACGGCTGCCGCGCAGAAGAGCCGGACGGCTGCGCAGCGCCGGTTGGCAAAGGCAGCAGGCATACAGAAGCCAACCAGGGCAATTGGCAGCACCAGATCCAAATAATCAGCCAAATGGTCGGGGTTGGCGAAGGGACCGGTCGCCCGCAAACCCCAGGGATTCCCCTTTGCCCAATCATACGGAGCAAAAACCCAGAGTGCCTTCCCATTCGGGAAGATCCGCCCTGCTAATGCGGCCGCTGCGACTAAGACGCCGGCGACCAACGCAGCGCGTAGCAGCTTTCGGCCAAAGCTCGATTCGCCCTTCTCGCCTGACGGAAAAGACACCACCAGGAAGAAGAAGCAGAAGTACGCCACGAGCTTGAGCAGCGCCGGCCCGGTAAGCGAGTTGTCAACTGAAAGCGGACGCCACCTAGGCCCGGGTCTATTTTCAACCTTCAGTTTCCGCGTTGTCGCGGGAGTATTCTGCTTATCAATTTTGCCAAACGGGACCTCAGCGCCCCCGGCAACCTCTGCCGAGCTCGGAAGCAAAGCCAAGCCGCCCGGATGTGAGCCTGCGGGGAGGGATTCCCCATAGACAGGTCTGTCAGGCCACCCTGGCAGGCTCTTCTGATAAAGCTCGAAGGTAGAGGGAGAGATGATCGCCTCGAACGACGGTGGCAATGGTGCGATTTGAAAGGCGACCAGCGCAACGAACAGCGCCGCAGGTAACACTAGTTGGTAAATGCCTCGTTCGGGCGTACGCGGCTCAGCAACAACCAAATGCTTCAACAGCCACAACGCGACCAGCAGAAATGTTATCACCTCCATCGAGGCGAACCCCCACGGTTCAACCGACCCTACCGCAAGCGGTGTGAACAGAATGAGGCTGACCGCGCCCCAGGTAATCACGTGGTCGAGGCGTCGCGGCAGCGAAGACCAGCCGCTATTTACACCCGGATCGATGCTCGTCTCGTGAGTTTAAATTGCTGTCCGGCGCTACGATGCCGAATCCCGGCGGTAGTAGTACGATTTGTAGGGGTTATAGTAGTAATAATCGTGATTCGCCGTATCGACGCGATTCAGGGCAACTCCGAAAATCCTGGCGCCCACGTGCCCGAGCCGTGCGCATGCCTGCCGCACTATTCTCTTAGAAGTGGAAGCACCCACGATCAGAAGTACACCGTCAACCAGGACCGCCAAAGCGGTCGCATCACTAACCGGCATCAGCGGCGGTGAGTCAACCAGCACGTGATCGTAGTCCTGGGATACACGGGCCAGCAGGTCGCGCATCGCGTTAGAGGCCAGCAGCGCGGCCGGATTCGGACAATTGCCTCCGGCACTTAAGAAAAACAGCCCGGTTCCAGTCTGGTGAATCACCTCTTCATGCTGCTTTTGACCGGTCAGTACCTCGCTCAAGCCCGAATGGTTTTCGATACCCAGGATCTGGTGACAGCGCCCCTTGCGCAGATCCGCATCCATCAGCAGCACCCGGCTGCCGGTCTGCGCAAAGGCCAGCGCTACGTTGAGCGCGGTGACAGTCTTTCCCTCATCTTCGACCGCACTAGTGAAAAGGATGCTCTTTGGTGTTTGACCCGCCTGGGAAAACAGCAAAGCGGTGCGGATAGAATGGTAAATCTCGCCCACAGCAGAGCGGCCCTCGGGCTGAACGACGATAACTCGGTCGCTGTGTTTCTCGGCGGTAATCTCCCCTGGACCCTTAGTCTTTTTCTCAAGCGTCCGGCGTCCATAGCCGTAGCCATAGCCAGCGTGAGACAATTTTTCAAAATCCGGCACCAGCGCGAGACTCGGCAGCCGAAGCTCCCGTTCGATCTGCTCGGAACTCTTGAGCCGATCATCGACAAACTCGCGAAAGAAGGCCAAACCGATCCCACCGAGGAGGCCCAGAAAGGCGCTCAGTTCCAGGCTCAGGAGCTTCTTCGGACTTGAAGGCGATCGCGGCGCTTCGGCCCGGTCGACGACGGAGACGTTCGAGGCGGGCGCATCGGCAGAAACATCAAGCTCTCGGACGCGCTCGAGGACGCTTTTGTAAAGGTTGCGGCTCGCATCTACCTGGCGCACCAGAACCGCGTCCTGTAAAGACGCATCGTTCAGAGCGAGTGCCTGAGATTTTACGGCCGCGATTTCCTGCTCGAGCATATGCTGGCGCGCCGCGGCCGACGAGTAGTCGGACTCAACTTCACGAGCCGCGCGGTTGATCTCCTGTGCCAGTTGCGTGCGGCTCTGATTCAGCTTCGCCCTAAGACTATCCAGCGGCTGGTAGCCGGGGTTGAACTGATTGCTCATGTCCGCGTACTGTGCCGCAAGTTCCGCTACTCGTTGCTTAAGATTCTGAATGAGCGGATTTTGCATAACGGCCGGCAGTGCATCCGCCTCGCCCTTACGAATCAGCTCCTGTTGCACCTCAAGTGCTATCCGCGACACCTCTACCCTGGCCAGGGTGTTATTGAGATCTGTAAGCCGCTGTTCCAGCATCTCCCCTTTGCCGCTTTCGTTGAGCGAGAAGGTGATAACTCCGTGCTCGCGCCGGTACGCGTTGAGCGCTGCTTCAGACTTCTCGACCCGGTCCTTGAGCTCGGCGAGCTTCCCTGACAGGAACTCTTCTGCGTTCTTCGCTGCATCGGCCTTGAGCTCCATGCCACGGCGGATGTAGGCATCCACATGCGAGTTTGCGATTCGGGCCGAAAGCTCGGGATCCGGCGTGGTGAAAGCCACTGCTACGAGCTGCGTGCCAAATCGAGGTTCGATCTCGAGTCTTTTCAAATACTGGTCGATAACGCTGGATCGCACTCCCATGACTTCTGACGCTCCCCCGGGTCTAACTGTGGCCGCGGCCAGCAGTCCGTCCGACCAATCTCTAATGCCAGTGAACCATCCTTCGATCAGACCCTTAGGCGCGGCATTCTCGGCGAAAGGCGGTTGATCAGCGAGATCTAACTCCTTGATAACCCTGGCTGCCAGACCGCGGCTCCTGAGAATGTCGTACTGTGTCTTATAGTAGTCGAGGTCAGGCAGTGTCGCTGCAGCAGTAACTGGCTCCTTGGTGTCCAGGACGGCGGGAGTCTGGGGCTCAATTAATAGTACGCTCTGCGCCGTATAGACCCGTGTGAGATTGAAAACAACCAGGCCGGTCAGCCCTACTGCACCCAGACACAAGACGCCCACCAGGCCCAGATGCTTTCGGATTACGACCCAATGCTCGCGAAGGCCAGGCTCTTCCACATGCGAGGGGGGGAAGCCATTCGCGGGCGCCGGATCGACGTCGCGCCGAATAAAATATGGAGATAGTTCCTGCACCTGCTACCTCATGGCATCGGCAAATACATACCCGTGCCGAATTTCGTGAATATCTCGTAGAATGCATAAGGGACTGCGCCGATTGGTGAATGCTTGACGACCACAACGTCACCTTCCTGTACCGGGACGTCAGGTTCCTTTCCGGCTTTCACTTTGGCCAGGTCGATCGGGATGGAGCGCCGGGTGCCGCCGATATCGCTCCGCAGCACCTCTGCCGTCTCGCTGAACAATGCACCGCCGGCGGCTGCGACTGCGCTCACGGCAGTCATCCCAGGCACAATATGGAAGGCCCCTGGGTTTCGCACCCAGCCGTCGACCATAACCTCGCCGGCGGCGGGAACGATAATCGTGTCGCCCGGTCTTACCGGAACGTCAAGCTCGCTTTCACTTTTAGCGGTTGTCAGGTCGATCTCGATTGGATCAGGCGCCCCCAACAGCGACAACAGATGATTTTGACTCGCAGTCGAATCAACTGACGAGCCAGCTTGGATGGGATCAGGCGCGACCCGATCGGGGGTGTCGGCCAGTTGGCGCTGGGTTGCGCCGACATCCCGGATTGTCTGTACTTTGCCTGAGGTTTCAACCGCCGGTGCGGTTAAGCTCTTCGCTAACGCCATGCGCTGTGAATTCGAAGACGACGACGCCGGAATAAAGAGCACGTGCGAACTCGCCTGCTGAGTCATACCGCCAGCCCGGTTGATCATAGCGAGAACAGTGTCGCCGCGGCTGGTTATGCTATAGAGTCCAGCCTTCTGCACCATGCCTACAACCGCCACGTCGCGGCTCTGGTATTGGTCCACGAAGACCTGGACATCGGGGTTCTTCATCGGCTTCGCGAGCCGCTTATAGAGCGCTTCCCTTAGCTCCTCCTCGGTCATGCCACCAACTGGCACGACGCCGGCGAGAGGAACTGATATCGTATTGTCCTCAGACACACGAACCTTGAATCGGTTGAGCTCGGGGACGCGCGGCACCGAGACCTCGATCACATCTCCCGGACCGATCGCGAGTTTATCCGCGAAAGTATCTTCTTGACGTTCGATGCGAAGCCGTTCGAGCCTATCGGTGTCGCTTAGGTTCTCGCCTCCGATCGGCGAGCCGATTTTGTCCGGCGATTGCGCATTTCCCGCCGCCTGGTTGCACGCGCTCATCCAACAACATCCGAGCAGGACAGCGAATGGCCAGCCCCAAGCAATTAATCTACTATGCTGATATGGTCTCACCCTGGTACTTCACCTTTATCGGCAAAAGGAATAGAGCGGTCCAGCAATCGTGTAATGTCGAGGTGGGAGTTTTGGGCGAAGACGGTCCGCGAGAGCCCCGTCAGTAGTGATTGGTCGAAGTGTAGCAGGCAGTGAGGCTGGAAACCCGTGGGCCGATATCTCGCTCTAACTCAATTAGCGTGCCTCAACGTGCTAACTCAATTAGCGTGCCTCAACGTGTGGTTTCACAATGAGGGACTCGCTGGCTTACCAGCACTGGAGCCAATTTCGCCAGACGCCGCTAGGCCGCCTACCACTCCACCCCCAATGAGAGCGCCGCTGCCTAGCGCGACGATTCCCGAGAATTCCGTGGATGAGAAGCCCAACGGATCGCCAGCGAGCGTCGTTCCTGCCCCGTCGCTGGCCAGCGCAACCGCCGCGTTAGCGGCTGAGAGATGCCAGTCGATGGTCAATCCTTTCGGCCCGAGATAGCTAACGGCATCGCCGCCTTTGAAGCCCGAGGCACCAGGATCGAGCGTATAAGTGTACACTCCCGGCCCGAGGCCGGTCAGCTTATATCGGCCGTTTGCATTCGAGTGTGCCTCGCTTAAGGCGTTGTTCCCCATGTTTTTGACGAGGATTCTCACGTTGGCAACGGGACGAGCCTGAGTATCGGCCACCACACCGACTACATCAGCACAAAAAACCCGTGGTGCTCCAAATATCGACAAAACCGCCGCCCCCAAAACAGCCAAGACCAGTCTTCTCATTGAAAAAACCTCCGTTGGTATTTTTGACCGTGAAGAACACTCCAAAGTTGACCGCGTAAGCTTTCAGTTTTTTACTTGTACGAGCACATCTGTGTGGTGGCGCGCTCTCTTTGCGCTTTCCAAGCACACTCGCGTTATGGCTATGACTTGTGAGCACTTGCTGGCGTTTGTCACGTTGGCCATCACGAGCTGGGCACGCGTCCGCCATATGGAGTCCACGCCTCTCACCTCACATCCGCCGGTAACTCGTTGTGTTGCAACACAATGAGTCATGTCTCGTACAGCAATCAGTCAAGTTCACTTTTATAAGTGATCTCGAAGTCCGAATCAATTGGGGAGATTGAATCAAATGAACAATCGTTCTCAACCCACTAATAAGTAAGACATTTTGCGTCAGGATTTTTGCGGCTTGAGCCGGTATTGCATCGATGATTAACAGGATCATTTCGATTTGATCACGCGACCATCTCCAGGATGGCTCTGAAATAGGAAAACTCTGCTTGTATTGCGTCAATGACTTTTTGCTAGCCAGCCACGTAAAGGCTATAACTCGCGTGACCAGGCAGAAGAGCGCAGCATGATGCCCCGGAAAAAAGGCTCGGCGTCATCGAGCTGAAATCGGCTCGACCGGGATGGCTAGATTTCGGTCACAGTCGCCTCAAGCGCACGATCCCGTCTGTGGATGGCTTAAGGCAAACGGGACGGACCGACCGGTCGAAGGGCAGTTGGCAGGTAAGCGTCCGTCAAAGATTAGCGCGGGTCAAAATGATCATTTGACCCCTTCCGGCTCCGGTGATTCTTTCGCCCGTGGACCCTATAATAGATGCCGATTGGCTGCGGCTCGAACCGGGTGACGGCAGGACCGGCGAGGGACGACGTCCCTTTCACGCCTCCATACGGGCCGCCCTCGAAGGACACCGCGAGCGCCTGAGCACCATCGAATCTCGTTTGGACATGGTCATCCAGGGGTGTTCGTCCTTGACGACCGCAGCCGGATCAAAGACTTCGTTATGACGGAAGAAGGCCTGCAATGCGGCGGGCTGAGCGGTCGGTTGTTAATTTGGAAACAAGGCTGCCAATTTCGGCGTCAAGCTCATCGCGGTGCGAGCTGTTATGATCACCTCGTCCGGGGGTCACCGACCTCGCACCCTCAACTCATCGCTGGGGCACTTCGTCGTTTGGGTCAGCCACTTGCGATGAGCGGCCCTCTGGCGTATCAGCTGCAATCAAGGAGCGAACCGATCATGGAATTAGCCAAGCAGAAAGAAGCCGCGCCAACGTTTCTCCACGCTCTCGACAAGCTCGACCCCGCCGTCCTCGGCAGCCTCATCTCCGACAATTTCGAATTCGAGATGATGGGTCGTCTACCGAGCGTCAAGCCGATCCGCGGGAAGGATAAGTTCCTCGCGAACATGCCCAAGACGCTCACCGCTATGTTTCCCAACGGTCTCAACATGAAGTTATTGACCGTCGTCGCCGAAGGTCCGCACGTCGCCATCCAGGCCGAATCGGACACCGTCGCCGGCAACGGCAGGAAGTACGCGAACCGCTATCACTTCTATTTCCTCTTCGACGGTGACCGCATCGCCCAGGTTCGAGAGTACAACGACGTCAACCTCGTCCGCGAAGTCTTTTTCAGCTAAACGCCACACGGCCGACGCTCACCGTGATCAGCGAGCCAAATGGTGGGGTCAGGAGGGAGCCTGAGCGTTAGCGAGGCGTTATTCAGCGAAGAACTGGAGTCACTCAACAATGGCGGCGAGCTGCTCTGCGCACATTGTCCATCCTTGATGAAAGCCCATTTGCTCATGCTTTTCGCGGTCAGCCATCGGCCAGTGACGGACGCAAGCGCTGTATTTTGTCTGACCTGCTTGATCTTCAAATGTCGGCTCCACGGTCATGAAGGGTTTCTCGGATGGCTTCCATGCTTTCGTGTAAGCATCGGTGAATACTAGCCGCTCGTTTTCGATCACCTCAAGATAGATACCGCGACTTGGGAACTCACTACCATCGGGGCCGCGCATTACGATCAGAGTCGATCCCCCAACCCGCACATCCGTTTCAACGACAGGCGTCGTCCATGGCTGCGGTGCAAACCATTTCTTGAGCAACGCAGGATCAGTCCAGGCCTTGAATACCTTCTCTCGTGGTGCGTGGATAGTTCGAATAAGAAGCAAGTCACGGCCTTAGGTGAACGTGTTAGTTTTGGTCGTCATGATTTCGTCCTTCGCTTTTAGTTCATCGATACTAATGTTATCGCCTCTCGTTACGAACGACCGTGAGACCAGCTCGCAAATAGCAGATAGGCCAATCATGCCGACGGCCGTGCATCCGCTTCCATAAACGAGGCCATCTGGTCCGCGAGCGCCTTTTGAAAGGCTGGACGTGCCTCGCAGCGCGCCAAATATGGCGCCAGCGTTGGATCGGACGTCACCAGATCGGTGTGCCGCAGGATGCGCAGGACAGTTGCCATCATCAGGTCACCGGCCGTGAAGCGATCTTCAAGCCAATCGCGCCCGCTCAAACGGTCCGCCAGATCAGAAAGGCGCTTCTTGACTATGCCTTCCCAATGAGGCCGACTTTCCTGCGCCCAGGGCGCCTCTCTGCTGAAAATATCCACATCGACCAGGCCCATGATGAACGGCTCAATCGAATTCAGCGCGGCGAACACCCAGGCTGTCGCTCTGGCTCGGCCGGCTTCATCCGTTGGAAGCAAAGCCGCACTCGCGCGGGCGATGTGCAGCACGATCGCACCAGACTCGAACAGCACCAGATCATCGTCTCGATAGCTTGGCACCTGAGAAAAAGGTTGAAGGGCGCGGTACGACGGCGTCAGTTTTTCCTCATGCGTGATGAGTTTGACCTGATATGGGAGCCTGGCTTCTTCGAGCGCCCAACGAACGCGCAGATCGCGCACCAGGCCCTTGGCAAAATCAGGAACCCAACTGTAGGCGGTGATAGTGACCATGAGTCTTCTCCATAAGTCAATCGTTGGCTCTTGGCGGTTCGCGGTCACTGAATGTGTAGGCGATCACAAGCGGCGGCGCTACAGCTCATTCCTGCGGGAATCCGTGCAGCACGGCCACCACGGGTCCTGTCCCACTGCGGATCAGGATTTCGCCCGCGCGCCGGTCGATATCGCCGAACTGGATCGCGATGACTTCGTGTGACAATGAGTATTCTCTGTTTGGCCTTACTAGGTTCGCGTCAGATACTCCGCCAAATGCTCCAGAGCTTCGGTCCAGCCGCGGACATGGTCGTCTCGAGCCGAGACGGACTCGAAGATCGCCTGATGCAGAGTCAGCTTGGTTCTGCCCCCCTCGTTCGCGAAGCTTACCGTAATCACCGTTTGATGGAGCGGCCGGCCGGCATCATCTTCGAAGGCATAGGTAAAGACAAGCCGCTCGGGCTTGACGACCTCCTGATATACGCCTCGCTGTCTCTCTACGATCCACTCGTGCTCGTGCGTGCCAACGTCTCCGCCGCTTTGGCGCTGTGGCGAGAGTGCGGGACTAGTCTCGGGGTTGACGGGATGACGGTGGACGAATTGCGGAAGTGCACTCGGCGATCGCATGGATATGCACCAGGTTCCCCCCGCCCTAGGGTCAGCTTCGCAGGAGATCACGGTGCAGCCGTGAGGGCCCCACCAATTCATCAAGCGCTCTGGGTCGGTAAATGCCTCAAAAACGAGTTCGCGGGGGGCGTCGAAGATGCGCGTGATGACAAGCTCACGATCGGCTGGTTCGGTGCCTTGATCAAGTTTTGCTTCTTTTGGCACGTCGCTTCTCTTTCGTCGGAACTTTGCACAGATACGGTTTCATCGGATGCTCCTTTCACGCCTGCGGCTCACGGCTGGGTGGCGGCGGTATTAGTTCCTGCGGCCATTCTTCTTCTCCTTCACTCGCGCGACGCGTTTGTTCTTCGCTTGCAGCTCCCGCAAATAGTCGTCGAGCCGGTCGAAGCTCTCCTCCCAGAAACGACGATATTCCCCCAACCAGTCGGCGACGGATTTTAGAGCATCTGCTTTGAGCCGGCACGGCCGCCATTGAGCCTGGCGCCCGCGCGAGATCAGGCCGGCGTGTTCCAACACCTTGAGGTGCTTGGAAACTGCGGGACCGCTCATTTTAAAGGGTTCAGCCAGCTCCGAGACCGTCGCTTCGCCCGAAGCAAGGCGCGCAAGGATGGCCCGTCTAGTCGGATCGGCAAGCGCCGCGAAGGTGGTGCTGAGATCTGGCGATATCGGCAGTTGATTAACCATTAAGTTAGATAACTAATTAGTTAAATATCAGGGAGCGATTGTTTCTGTCAAGCAGGGTCTGCCGCTGACGGGGAGATGTGCCGCGCACATCGGTTCGACTCGCGACCCGAGCATAAGGTTGACGTTCCCGACCATCGCGGTGCAAACGCGCACCGAACCGAAGCCGCCACTCGCGCTCATCGCGGCAATTCCGGTAACGAAACGGTCTCGCCCAAAGAACGAGGCTCCTCGGGTCCGTTAGCCCTGTACATCGAACCGCATTCCTCGAACACGGCCGCGCGCAGATTGTGGCCACTTGACAGATCAGCCAGCAATTCCGGAAAGAGATAGACGTTGTCGGCGCACATCCACAAGTGATGATGCGGATCAAAATCAGCAGGTTGGGCTCAATGATTTCCCCACGATGTTGCGCGAGCCACGCTTCATCGTTCTCTTGTTCCGGCGACTTGTTCGACGATTTCCACGTCTGCAGCTACCGTCTCCGCGTCTGTCTTCCCGACTGTTACGACGATTCAGTTGACGATGGGTAAACTAATCAATCCGCGTCAGGGTCAGCACCGGGATCTGGCGCTTGGTTTTCTTCTGATAATCATTAAAAAAAGGCATCAACCGAGCCTGCGCATCGAACAGCCGCTGCCGCTCCGCACCCGAGGTTTGAGCGGCTCTCGCCTTGAACTTCTCGGTGCCAACCTCAACCGTCACCACCGGATTAGCGAGCATATTGTGGTACAAGGGGGGATTACCGGGAGCACCTCCATAAGAAGCGATGATGACGAGGCGATCACCGTCGCGCGAATAGCACAGCGGACGAGTCAAAGTGCGCCCGGTTTTGGCGCCGGTCATCGTGAGCAGCAGGATCGGCATCCCCTCCATCGCACCGCTGACTCTGCCCTGGTTCCCGCGGAATTCACTAATGACGGCCTGATTCAGCTCGTCTATCGCGCGAGGATCCGCGATCAAGCGGTCTACGTCTACTTCGTTGCTTGAATTGGCCATGGATGCCTCCGAACTCTGGGCACGGATGGTGTCCGTTCCCGTGGAATTGAGTGGCTGTCAATAGTCATTTAGTCGGGCTGCTTGCCGTTATCAACTCGGCGTAGGCCGTTTCGACGACAATACTGGCCATTGGCTGCTTCGGATTTCAGGGACCGCGGCCTCAGGCCACACATAGTTGGCGAGACGATGTTGGTGGCCGCGCTGCTCGGGATCATGAGCGCGTTCCTCCCGGCCTACGCAGCCGCGCGGCGCAATATAGTCGATGCGCTCAGGTTAGTCGCCTGATGGCTATCCCGCCTGAAATATAATGTTCGAAGCTTGTTGGTCCGGCGCGTTTCCACGGCGATGACTGCGAGCGGTATCGCATTGGTGATTGCCGTATTTGTCATCGTGATGGCAATGGTGGCCGGAATCGGCGCCACGATCATTGACAGCGGAGCACCGGACAATATGGTCGTGGTCCGGCGGGGCGCCACGACAGAAACGTACTCGCTGATGACGCTTGATCAGTTCAATGCGCTGAGATTCCTGCCCGCAATCCGGCGCGACGCGGCGGGCAATCCGTTAGCGTCTCCTGAATTGCCGGTGCAAACGCTATTGCAGCGGACCTCTGGCGGCAGCGAAAACATTGTATTCCGGGGAGTTCTGCCCGTCGCGCTCGAAGTGCACGATCAGATTCACCTGGTCGCAGGGCGAATGTTTCGCCCCGGCATGAACGAGATAATCGTGGGCAAGAGTCTGGTCGGGCGTTATTCGAATTGCACGCTCGGCGCGATCCTCCGCTTCGGCCGCGGTACATGGCGGGTGGTTGGCATTTTCGAAGCCCTGGGGAGTTCGTTCGAATCCGAAATTTGGGGCGATATCCATAGCGTCCAGGATGAAGCGCGGCGCGGAGCGTATTATGCCTGTGCTCGCATTAAACTGGCTGCTGGTGCAAATGTTGCGGCACTCATTCAGCGTATCGCGAACGACCCGAGGATCGACCTGCAGGCGCAAAGCGAGCCTGAGTATTATCGTGACGAGGCCATGGTCACCACTCAACTGCGAAGCCTGGTTATGGTGGTCGCTGTGATCATGGGAATTGGCGCGATTTTCGGGGCGATGAATACGATGTATGCCGCGGTCGCGGCGCAGAGGGTCGAGATTGCAACCTTGCGCGCCCTTGGCTTCGGTCCTGGCGCCGTGATGCTCTCGTTCCTGGTCGAATCGCTGGTGCTGGAGCTCGTCGCTTGCGTAATCGGGGTCATTCTCGCGCTGCCGATGAATGGCTTTTCGACCAGCTTTGCGAACTTCGTCACCTTCTCAACTATGGCATTCAGCTTCCGCGTCAGCCCCGCGATCATCATAGAGGCGTTCGCGTTGCCGCGCTCATGGGTCTGCTGGGCGGATGGCTGCCGGCGCGGCAGGCGATGCGTCTGACCGTGGTCGACGCATTACGAAACGTCTAGCTAAATGGCTTCCGAGTCGCCCCGCGGACCGAATATTCGCGAACTCGAATCGTTGCGCATCGTACGCAACGAGGAACCCCGGCGCCGGCTGCTACCGTATGCGTTGGCGGCTCTTATCGCGGGGGCAGTCGCGTTTGCTGGATACGAAGCCTACTTGCACACGCTTGGACGTCCACTCGAAGTACAGACCGCAACCGCGATGCTGATTGCTGCCGAGCAGCCGCGGCCACTGCTCACCGGCTCCGGCTATGTTGTGACGCGCGACAAGTACATCACCATCGGCACCAAGATTCTGGGCCAGATAATTCAGGAACCTATCGAGGAAGGCAGGCACGTCAACAAAGGCGATTTGCTTGCCCGCATCGACGATCGCGATTACCAGGCCCAGCTTCGGCAGACATTTGCGGATCGTGACTTGTCAGCGGCCAATTTGAAGCTGGCACGACTGAAGCTCGACCGCCAACGCGAACTCTTTCGTCAGCATGTAATCTCGCAGGATCAGCTCGACGTGTCAGAGAATGCACTATTAGTCGCGCGAGCCAACCTCAATCATGCCGAAGCGGAGATTGCCTATGCCCGCTTCAATGTCGGCCAGTGCGAGATAACTTCGCCTATAAACGGAGTCGTTCTGAAGAAATACCGTGAGCTAGCCCCAAAGCGAAAATATTTGTTGCAAATGAGAGCGGCAGATTGAAGCAAGAGGGCCTCTGATGCGTCATTTAGAGTGCGTACCAGCGCGGCTCTAAACAACACGGGAGGCCCCCAGGA
>Ga0102924_1000148_pt1 | contig 85470 bp, 79 predicted proteins | sample PaiPotPPM11metaG_FD_80116 | JGI IMG/M metagenome (GOLD analysis project Ga0102924, IMG submission 80116) | Iron sulfur acid spring bacterial and archeal communities from Banff, Canada, to study Microbial Dark Matter (Phase II) - Paint Pots PPM... ...
CTCCGCGACCGTGTAATCCATCGACGCTGCCAATCGCGCCAGTGCCTGATGCAGGTCGCCGGCGGCGGGAGGCTGCGGAATCCCGCGCAGGCCTCGAACGGCGAAGTGCCGCGCGCCGGCCTCGGCCGCCACTCCGGCTAAGTGCGTCGCCGCGAACGCGCAGGCGCCGCGGCCGCGTAAGCAACGCAACAGCGCGGCCAGCAGTGCCTTGCCTTCACGCGGCGTGGTCGTACGCGCGAATTCGTCGGCGAGAACGAGCAGTCGGCGCGCGCGCCGCGCCAACGTGTCGCGCACGTGCACGACCTCGCGCGCAAAGGTTGAGAGCAAGCCTCCCAGGCGCTCTTCGCCGGCGCCGACCCCGAACCACGCGATCTCGTCGAACAGCCCGCATTGCGCACGTTCCGCCGGTACCGGCAATCCAAAGGCGGCGAGAACTGCGATCGCTCCGCACGTTCGTAGACAAACGCTTTTCCCACCCATGTTCGGTCCCGTGAGCACCGTCACGTCGCGCAGCTCGACGGCAATCGGCGTGAAGGCGCGGCCTTCCGCCGCAAGTTCCATCGCTAACGGAAGAAAACGTCCGCCTTCGAACGCGAGCACCGGCTCGTTTGCGATCTGCGCCACGCGACAGCCGTGTGTGCGTGTAAAGCGCGCGGCGGCAACGAGCACGTCGATTTCGCCGAGCGCCATGGCGGCGGCTTCGAGTTGCACGGCGTTTTGTGCCACGGTGCGCGACAGCGCAACGCGTACCGTTTCTTCGGCTACGGCAACGCGGTCGGCGGCGGCGTCGCGCCGTTGCAGCGCCGCACGCGACGCGTCGTCGAGTTCGACCGCGCACAGAAAATACGTCGGCGCTTCGCGCAGCACGCGCACACCCGCGGGGAGTTCGCCGGCGAGATCCGCGCGCATGACGATAAACTCCTCGCTCGTTACGTCCTCGCGGCCGAGACGAACTCCGACGTCGGCGAGTGCGCGCCCGCGAACGGCGTCGAACGCCGCCTGCGCGCCGAACAGTTGCGCCCGAGCGGCAGCCAACTCGCTGTCGAATGCATCGGCGAGATAGAAACCGCTGCCGCGAATCCGCCCCGGTTCGAGCGCGTGCTTCGCGACGGCGACGGCCGCGTTGAAGGTCGCAGCGACGTCGGGTGTGCCTGCGACCACTGCGTCAACGCGCTCGGCAACGTCGGCGAATCGCTGCAGTTCGAAAAGCGCGGCGTCGTCGAGGACGTCGCCCATGGTTGCGCGCGCGAGCGTTCCGGCGACGTCCGGCAGCGCGGCTAGCGCGTTGCGAAGCGCATCGAGACGTTCGCCGTCGAATGCCGACGCGCACCGTGCGATGCGTTCGGCCTTGGTTTGCGCAGCGGCTTCCTCGCCCGATTGAAACGGTCGCATTGCGGTAAACGCGCGCAAGCCGTATTCGCTGGCCGGCTGCAGGCCCGCTTTGATCCACTCGAACCCGAGCGCTTGTGCGGCTGCCCCCTCGAGCAACGATCCCGGCTTCACGCTGCAACCGTCCCGGCGTAAACGTCGAAGGTCGGCAATCCGGTCGCCTCGGCGACCGCGCGCTCGAACTCGCGCGGTTCGAAGGAACGTTCGCGCCCGATCGAAGCGATCGTTGCCGCGACGACGCGCAACGGCCGCCGGCATCGAATCGCAAGCCGATCGAGTGCGTGCGCCAATGCGCGTCCCGTCAACGCAATCTGCGTCGGGTCGCGCACGACGATCTGCCGGCGCTCGCGCGCGGCAATGAGCTGCGCGGCGTGCGCGGGTGTCAGCGCGCCTTCGATCCGTACCTGTTCGGCACCGGGATCGTACTCGGGCACGTTCAAGCGCCGCACCAGCGCAGCGACGTCCTGTACCGCTTCGACGATCGTACCCGCCGCCGCGGCTCCGGCCGCAACCACGATCGCGCTCGACGTGCCGGCGAGTGCGGCGACGCGATCGATGGCACCGTCAACGATGACGAACTCGCAACGCGCGCACAACTCGCTAACCACCTCACGCACGCCGGAGGCGCTCGGCGGTCCCACGAGTTCATAGTGTGCTCCCTGTTGCGATCGTGCGTAAACCAATCGGCCGGCGGCGGTTTGCAATGTCGAGATTGCCAGCAACTCGCTCGCGGGCGAACGCGGAAGCGTGTCGCGCGCCGTTGCCAGCGTGGTTCCGGGATGCAGAAAGAGTCGCGGTTTCGGCACGCCGTCGCCCACATCCACGGCCTCGCCGTCGCGGCCCACCGAAGCGATGCCGACGCGCAGTCCGCGCACGTACGCCGCTTCGTAGACTGCACGCGCCGTCACCGTCTTGCCAACGTTCTTGCCGATCCCGACGACGAACAGCGAACGCGCGCCCGCGTTCGTCACCAAATCCAGGATTGCCAAACCGGCATTCATGCGACGAACTTCAATCAACCGACGTGCAATATCTTCAGCACGCAAAATGCGAGTCCGGTGAGCGCTAACAACAGGCCGCCGAGAAACGCTGCATAGCGTTCCGCGTATGCACCAAGCCGTTCGCCTACGGCCAAGCCGGTGGCCGTCGCGCAGACGGAGACGAACGCAATCACGGCCAGCGATAGCACCGGTGGCACCCCGATGTAGAGAATCGAAAAGCCGATTCCGAGCGAATCGAGACTGATCGAAAGTGACGCGATGGCCAGGCCCCAGCCTTTGGAGAGATCGAGTTTCGAGGAACCGGAGAGTTCCTGACGGCTCTCTCGCATCATGTAGACGCCGAGTGCGATCAACGCAAAGAATCCGATAAATCCGGCGGCCTCGCCCAGCACGCGGCCCGCGACGTACCCGAGCGCCGCGCCGGCGACGTTCATAAACACTTCCGCGAAGGCGAACGCAAGGCCGATGCGCCACTTTAGGCTCGGGGGGACTCCGCGTATGCCGACGCCGACACTAACGGCGAACACGTCGAGCGATAGGCTCAGCGCAACGATGAAGACTTTGAGCAGGCTGGCGAGCACGAACTGTCGATGATGCCGCGTCCGCTTCCAAGCCCCCTTTTTCCGTTGGCGCTGCTGCTGCTGCTCGTGATGGCGCTCGGGCCGGTGGCTGCGGTATTGCTTGCGATGTCGCCGAACGAGGCCGTTGCCGCGCTAGCCGGCAGCGGCCGCGATCCGTTACGCGTTTCGCTGATAGCCTCGCTTGGCGCGACGCTTGCAGCGACGGTGCTCGGCGTGCCCGCCGGATATGCCTTGGCCCGAGCCGATGCGCGGCTGCGCGCCGCTGCCGTTTTTGCGCTCGCGTTGCCATTGGCGTTTCCGCCGGTAGCATCGGGATTGATGCTGCTCTACGTCTTCGGCGCGCGCGCTCCGCTGGGCGCATGGCTTGCCGCGCACGGCATCGCAGTTACCGATTCGTTGCTGGGTGTTGCGGTCGCTGAGTTTTTCGTTTCCGGCTCCTTCGTCGCGATTGCCGCAACCGCGGCGTTCGGTGCGCTCGACCCGATGTACGAGGATGCCGCGCGGACGCTGGGCGTGGGTGAATGGCGCATCTTCACGCGCGTCGCGCTCCCCGGCGCGGCCGCCGGCGTCGGCGCCGGCGTCGCATTCGCATGGCTGCGCGCGATCGGCGAGTACGGCGCAACCAGCATCGTCGCATTCCACCCGACCTCGCTGCCCGTGGCGCTCTACGTTACGCTCTCGGCATCGGGCGTGCGCGACGCGTTGGCGCTGTGCTATGGATTCATCGTGCTTGCCGCGGCCGCGCTGGCGAGCGCGTGGATTCTCCGGCGCGGCGTCGTACTGTAGGTTCGAGGAACTTCTGAAACATTCCATGCTGGATCGCCTGCTCGCTCCCAACTCGGGTTTTCAAAAGAATTTTTTCTTTCTCGCCAAGCGTTTCGTGCCGGGGGAAACGATTGAGTCGGCGATTGCGACCGTACGCGAACTCAATGCCCGCGGCATGACGGCGTCGCTCGACTATCTGGGCGAAGACGTGCTCCAACGCAAGGCCGCAATTGGGACAGCCGACACGTACGTGCGGATTCTGGACGCGCTGGCCGAAAGCGGCGTGGATTCTAACGTCTCGATAAAACTAACGGCCATGGGGTTGCTGGTGGATCCTGCCTTTGCGCTGGAGAACCTGCTGCGCGTCGTCGAACGGGCGCGGAGCAATCCGGATCCATTCGTGCGCATCGACATGGAAGGCTCGGCGGTAACGCAAGCGACGCTCGACGTCTTCGAGCGGGCGTTTGCGCGCCACGACAACGTCGGCATCGTGCTGCAGGCATACTTGAAGCGCACCGCCGGCGACGTGCAACGCGCGATCGCGTTGGGCGCCCGCGTTCGTCTCTGCAAAGGTGCCTACAACGAGCCGCCGGAGATCGCGTACCAGCAGATGCCCGAGATACGCGAGAACTTCATGTTGTTGGCGCGCGAGCTCTTGATGCGCGGCAATTATCCCGGCATCGCCACCCACGATCGCCGGCTGATCGCGCGCGTTAAATCGCTGGTCGCCGCGCAACGCGTCCCGACGGATCGTTTCGAGTTTCAAATGCTGTACGGCTGCCGGCCGAAGACGCAGCGCGAGCTCGTGGCGCAGGGTTACCGCGTGCGGATCTACGTTCCGTTCGGAACGCACTGGGCCGGGTATTTCTATCGCCGCGTCCTCGAACGCCGCGAGAACGCGCTGTTTGCGCTCTCCTCGATTTTCACGAGATAACGCTCGGTGCGCGCGGTGGTCCAGCGCGTGTCGCGAGCGAGCGTGCGCGTTGCCGAACGAGTTACCGGTGAGATTGGCGCGGGGTTGCTGGTTTTGGTCGGCATCGCCGGCGATGACGGCGAATCAGACGCGCGCCGGATGGCCGAAAAGATTTCGGGATTGCGCATCTTTCGCGACGATACCGGTTTGATGAATCGTTGCGTCGCCGAGATTGGCGGAGGCGTTTTGCTCGTTTCGCAGTTTACGCTATGCGGCGACGCGCGCAAAGGACGCCGCCCATCGTTCGTGCGCGCGGCCAAAGGCGAGCACGCGCAAAAACTCTTCGAATTCGTCGGAGCAACGATCGCGGCGCGCGGCTTGCGCGTGGCGTATGGTGAGTTCGGCGCCGATATGGACGTCGAATCGGTCAACGCCGGACCGGTAACGATTTTGCTCGACTCAAAGCAGGCTTTTTAAGCCGAAATTCATGAAGGCGGGTCACGACTTTAGTCACTGATGCGCTAGAGTTTTTGGGGTGCGACGGTAAAGGGACCAACTTTCGAGCCCGCGCTTGCGTTCTAGGAGAGTGAAAGGTACCGCCGTCCGCCCGGGACGGCACGAACAAAGCAAGGTGAAAGAACGCAACATGTCAAGGACCCTCGATCAATCGAAGCGCTCCGGCGGAATGTCCGTCCGCGAGGCGGGTCAAAAAGGCGGCGAGGCCGTCAAGAAACGCTACGGTTCGGAGTTCTACGAGCAGATTGGCCGTAAGGGCGGGCTGGCGACGAAAGAAGCGCACGGTCACGAATTCTACGAGCAAATCGGCAAGAAAGGTGGAAAGAAGGGCGGAGAAGCGACGCGGGATCGCTACGGACCCAACTTCTACGAACGTATCGGACAAAAAGGTGGTCAGCGAGTCAAGGAACTCATCGAAGAAGGAAAGCGCGCGTCGGCAGCTAGGGAGAAGCGCGCCTCCTAAGGGATCGTCGCGAGCACCGGCGCAAATCGCCGGTGCTACGTTCGCGGCGCTCGTTGTCTTATGCGCTGGGTCGGTCGGCGCTTACCCGATTGCGCCGACACCCGAACCAACCTCATCGGCTAGCCCAACGCCGGCTCCGGCCGGAAATACGCTGCCGTTCGATTCCAACGTCACGCTCGTACTCGACGACGCTCTGTCGTCGAGTTCGACGCATGCGGGTCAAATCATCAATGCGCATTTGAAGGACGCGCTGAGCATCGGTGGTCGCGTGCTCGCGCCCGCCGGGAACTCGGTGAAGATTCGCGTCGTATCCGCATCGCCGGCCGATATTGGCGACGTCTACGGTTTCGTGGACGTATTCTTCGAGCCGATGACGCTGCCCGACGGACGAATGCTGCCACTGCGGGCTCCGGTCGCGCGCTTAGAGCCGCACGTTTCGGCCGGACACGAATCCACCGTGGAATGGGAAGACACGATCGAAGATCAGGTCATCCCGTATCACTTCCTTTATCACATCTTTCGCAAGGGTAAGAACTTTGTGCTCAAAGCCGGTTCGGAGTTGCCGGCGCGCACGGAAGCGACGATAACGCTCTTGCCGAACGGGACGCTCGCGATCGAAACGCCGCGTCCACTCGCCGAAGGGCTCTCGATGCCGAAGGCAACGTTCCCGACGCAGGCTCCGGCCACGCCCTTTGGCCCCGGAGAAACGAAGAGCAGGAAAACGCCGGCACCGGTGACGACACCAACGACAACACCTTGGCCGACCCCGGAACCGCCGACGCCTACACCGCCGGCATCCGCACACCCGTTGTAAGAAGGGAGTTAGCGTGACCATTCGCACCTTGGCCGCCGTTTCAGCGGCCGTTTTCACCATCGGCGCCGCAGGACCGGCGCCGAAAGCAACGCTCTCGCCCGTGCCGCAAGGCACCGAAGCCGCGTTCGTGACGTCCATTCAAAAAGACCTGAACGCGCGATTCCCCACGCCGCAAGCCGCCATACAAGCCGGCTACTTCCGTTACGGAAACGAAGACTCGACCGGCGCGATCAGTTACGCGAACCTCCAATGGAATAGCGCGACGCCGCAACAGCCCAGCCAGTTGTGGTACGACGTGCACGGTAACTTACTCGGCGCCGATTTCTCGGTTCCGCAGAGCGATTCTCCGGCACCGCCGAAACGTTGGGGCGTCGACTACCGCCGGTGGGTTTCGTTCCGCGAACACGTCCACTACATACTCGTCGGTCCAAATGGAACCGAAACGTACGGCGCGACCAGCGCCAAGAAGTTCGCCGCCGCCGGCGGCAACGTCGACGATCCTCAGGCCGCTACCCTCGTGAAGATGGGGGTCGCGAAAAGTACCGACGACGTCAAACGCGTCTTCCTCTTCCCGTCACTCTGGGATTTGATCGTCTGGGTGAAGCCCAACCCCAACGGCGCCTTCGCGATGAAGAATCCACTCGTCATTCCCTCGGCGACGGCCGAAAAAGACGACATGTAACCGCGCCCTGTCATCCTGAGCGGAGCGAGCGTAGTCGAAGGACAGAGCGGAGCGAGCGGAGCGAGCGTAGTCGAAGGACAGAGCGGCGCGCCGCAGGCGCGAAGTCGAAGGACGTTACTTCGTGCAGCGAGTCTGCGCGATATCGTAGGCAAGATCAACGGCGCGGCCCTCCGCGTCGTTGATGCTTATGCGCTGTTTGTCGAAGTGTAAGTAAACCTTGATATTTTTCTCGTCGGCCGGCATGGCTTGCTCTTGCGGCGTCCAGCCGCCGAGCGGATGCACCCCGGCGGTGATGTCGTATTGCAGCATCGACTGAGCGAGGCTGGTGAGATCGGTCGAGAGTTGAAATTGATGCTGATACGCCGCTTCGAGTTGACCGGCCGCGTCGCGCATCTCCTGTGCGGCCGCCGGATCGCTCGATAGCGACGCCGCTTCGCGCAGCGCGTCGATTTGCAGTCGAATCGGGTGCAGCGATTTTATCAGCGCGTCGGACTCTTTCACGATCTTGGTACGCAAGTCCAAAAACCGGTTGGCGTAGTCTGGATACTTGAACATCTCGTTCATGTCGTCGAGCTGGACGCTCACGCTGTCGAAGGTCACGTCGTTGCCGTGCATCGGCACGAAAGCACCCATAAAATTCGACGCCAGCGCGTTGCAGTAGGGCGACGATACGACGGTTACGATCGTCTTGAGCGGCCGCGCCGTCGGAGCGGGAGCCGGGGAGGGCGACGCGGTGGCCGGCGCCACGAGAGCGACGACGAGCAAGGCTGCGAGCATCACGCTATGATAACGCCGCGGCGCGGCGGAGCGTTACCGGGTGGCCTATTCGTTGCTCCAGTAATCCTTGAGTGCCTTGCCGCGCGAGGGGTGGCGTAACTTGCGCAGGGCCTTCGCCTCGATTTGCCGGATGCGCTCGCGGGTTACGCCGAATTCCTGACCGACCTCTTCAAGCGTGCGCTGATGGCCGTCTTCAAGTCCGAACCGGAGTACGAGCACTTTGCGCTCGCGCTCGGTGAGGTTTTGCAGCACGTCCTGCATCTTCTCTTTGAGCAGCATCACCGAGGCCGCTTCGGCCGGCGCGACGGCCTCTTGGTCTTCAATGAAGTCGCCCAGATGCGAATCTTCTTCTTCGCCAATCGGCGTTTCGAGCGAAATCGGTTCCTGCGAGATCTTCATGACCTCGCGCACCTTTTCGGGCGTGAGTCCCATTGCTTCGGCGATCTCTTCCACCGAGGGCTCGCGACCGAGTTCCTGCAGCAACTGCCGCGAGACTTTGATGAGCCGGTTGATTGTTTCGACCATGTGGACGGGAATGCGAATCGTGCGCGCCTGATCGGCGAGTGCACGCGTAATTGCCTGGCGTATCCACCACGTCGCATACGTCGAGAACTTGTAGCCTTTACGGTAATCGAACTTTTCGACCGCGCGAATGAGGCCGAGATTACCTTCCTGGATGAGATCTAAGAAGAGCATGCCGCGTCCGACGTATTTCTTTGCTATCGAAACGACGAGCCTCAGGTTGGCTTCGGTCAGCTGGCGTTTTGCTTCTTCACCGTCATCGATGACGCCATGGTCGGCAGCGCCGTCACGCCGTGACTCGTCTTCGCCGGCCTCGATGCGCATTGCCAGCGATTTTTCTTGCTCCATGGATAGCAGCGGAACGCGCCCGATCTCTTTGAGGTACATTCGGACGGGATCGTCGAGCGATAGCCCGTCGGGGATGGGCGCCTCGGCTTCTTCCTCGCCCTCGCTCTCGGGCTTTTCGTCCTTTTGATCGTCGACGATCTCGATGCCGGCGCCGGTAATCTCTTCGAAGAACTCGTCGAGTTGTTCGGGCGTTACTTCCTCGAGTGCGTCGAAGGCGGTGTTGATTTCCTCATAGGTTAGCGATCCCTGACTCTTTCCGCGAGCCAAGAGCTTTTTCTTGAGTTCCTCGAGGGTAGCCGGGGGCGCGTCCGCCACCGCGGCGCCGCCTTTCCTGCGGGCCACTTTGCGCGTTACCTCCTTCCGTCGAGAATCGTCGCTCATTCTTTCCAAAATCTGCGTTTTTGCCTTTATCGTTTGAGTTTCGCAACGAGCGCATCGAACTCGTCGCGTAGCTGGGGAGACACCGGTTGGCCGGCGCTCAAGTGCTCGTCGATCGACCGGGAGAGTTCCCGGTACCGATGACGATCGTCGTCGAGTTGTAACCGCTCGACGACTCGCTCGAGGTGCGTGCGCCGCTCCTGCGAGCCGCGATAGCGCACGGCCGAACTACGGTCACGTGCGCCGAGGCTCGCAAGCGCGTCGAGGCTCGCCTGGTCCTCGGCAAACAATCCAAAAACGTCGGCCGTGGTCTCGAGAGTTCCACCGGCATCGACGACGCGTTCGTATATTCGCCGGTAGAGATCGTTGCGAAACCGCTCCGGTGCGATACGACCGCCGTATTCCCCGGCGAGCGTCGGTTCCTCGAGCAGAATGCCTACGACCTCACGTTCGAACGAAAACGGTTCCATCGAGGCGCGCACGTGGCGGCTGCCCGAGCGGTTTCCTTTCGAGCGTGGTACGAAGTTGGCGCTGTTTGCGAGGAACCGGCTATTCCGAAGGTCGTCGGCGCTCACCTGCAGACGGCTTGCGACGTATACACGCCAACGATCCCACTCTTCGCGCGGCGCCAACTCCCGGATGATCGCTTCAGCCTTTGGCGCAATCTTTGCCGGCGAGTCGAATCCGGCGCGTAAATGCTCCATTTCGGCGTCGATCCGGAATGCGATTGCCGGCTTGGCATCGTCGAGGAGTTTGGCAAAAGCGTCGGCGCCTGCGCCGCGGACGAAACTGTCGGGGTCCTGACCCGGCGGCAACAACACGATGCGTACCGCCAGACCCGCGTGCTCGATACTCTTTGACGCCACGTCGACCGCTTTGGTTGCAGCCGCGCTGCCCGCGGCGTCGCCGTCATAACAAAGGTAGACGTAGTCGGCGTATTTCCGCAGTTCGGCCGCTTGCTCGGGCGTAAACGCCGTACCGAGGGCGGCAACCGTATTCTTGAAGCCGGCCTGGTGCAGCGCGATGCAGTCGAGATAGCCCTCGACGACGATCAGCGTACGATCGGCTTGCGCCGCGCGCCGCGCGACGTTAAGCGCAAAGAGGTGCCGACCCTTAGTATAGACCGGCGTCGTCGTGGTGTTGAGATACTTCGGCTCCGCGTCGCCGAGCGCGCGTCCACCGAATGCGATCACTTCGCCGGTGGTAGCATGCGTCGGCACCATCAAGCGATCGCGATAGAAATCGTAGTAGCCGCGCTGACCGGCTTTGACTAAGCCCGCCGCAGCGGCGATCGTCAAACTCACACCCTCGCGCTCGAGCACGTCGGTCAGTCCGTTCCACGAATCGGGTGCGTAACCGAGCGCAAACTCCTGCGCGACGCTTTCGCTAATGCCGCGCCGCGCGCAGTATTCGCGCGCGCGCCCGCCGGCGTCACTCGCCAGCATGCGCACGAAATATGCCGTCGCCAGGCGATTGGCTTCGTAAATGGCTTCACGCTGCGTGCGAGCGCGCGCCGTCTGCGGCGTCTCCGGCTCCAGTTCCACCCCGGCTTTCGCGGCCAGCGTGCGCACCGCCTCGGCAAACGTCACGTTCTCGATGCGCTGCACGAACGTAATCGCGTCGCCGCCCACGCCGCATCCGAAACACTTGAAGAACCCGCGATCCGGATGCACGTGCAACGACGGCGTCTTCTCGCCGTGGAACGGGCAGAGTCCAACGAGATCGTTCCCGCGCTTCTTGAGTGGGACGTATTCGCCAATCACGCGGCCGATGTCGAGCCGCGCATTGATTTGGGCGATCGCGTCCCGATCGAACCTCATGCGTACGGGTTTCGACGCGTTCGAGCGTTTCCGTTCCGTATCCGCGCGAGGACAGCCGCAAGCCGGGCGTAACCTAGGAACGTGTGAAGCGCATCTTCGATCCCGTCCACCACTTCATCGGCCTCTCCCGGCCCGAAGCACGCGTGCTGGATTTGCCGGTCATGCAGCGCCTGCGCCGCTTACGTCAACTCGGATTGGCGTACCTTGCATTTCCGTCGGCCGAACATTCGCGTTTCAGTCACGCCCTCGGAGCGCTCGCGATGGGGACGCGCGCGTTCGACGAACTCGTCGCCCAAGGCCGGGAATTCTTTGCCGACGCCGCCGACGTCGATCGTCAACGCCGCTTGGTGCGCGCGGCGCTGCTGTTGCACGATGTCGGACATGGGCCGTTCAGCCACGCGTGCGAGGCGGTCTTGGGAGTCAAGCACGAAGCGCGTACCGGAGAGGTTCTGACGCTACCCGACGTGCGCACCGCGATCGAAGCGCTCGACGTCGACCCCGATGAGGTGCTCGGGCTGATCGTCGGCGAGCCGAACACGAGCTATCCCGCGCTCCGCGAACTCGTCAGCGGCCCCAACCTCGACGCCGACCGCATGGATTACTTGCAGCGTGATGCATATTTTACCGGCGTTGCGACGGGGCGGTTCGACGCCGAACAACTCGTCGCGTCCTTGCGCCTCTATCAACGTGACGGCCGCATCGTCATGGGCATCGACTCGCGCGGCGTGGTCGCGCTGGAATCGTTTGTCATGGCGCGCTACATGATGTTCGCGTCGGTATACTTTCACCATACGACCCGCATTTTCGAACGTGTGCTGCAGGACGTGTTGCGCGAGCTATGGCCGAATCCCCACGCTCTCGATCCGATCGAAGAGTTTACGCGCTGGGACGACTTTCGGGTGCTCAACGAACTGGCGGGGCGGGAAAGCGAAGCCGCGCGCGCGTTGCGTGAGCGCATCGTCGTCTACGCGCTGGCTGCGGAATTCAACGCCGAACGCGATCTGCGCAAGTACGAGGCCTGCGAGCGCGCGTTGTCAGCGGCATTCGGTACCGCCAACGTGTGGGCCGACGAACAATCGCAGGTGTTGCACCGGCTGCCGCTGGGCATCGGACAAGACCACACGGTGTGGGTGGGAACCGGTACGTCGCTGACCGACGCGCGCGAAGTTTCCGACCTGATTGCGAAACTGACGGGCAAAGCCTACTGGCGCAAACTCTTCGTTCGCCGCGACGCGGTAGACGTCGCCGAAGCGCGCCGGCTCTGCGCCTCCCTCCTACTCTAAGGCGCCGAGGGCGGCTTGCGCGGCGGCTAGGCGCGCAATCGGTACGCGATACGGCGAACACGACACGTAGTTGAGTCCGAGCCGTTCGCAGAACGCAACGCTGCTGGGTTCACCGCCGTGCTCGCCGCAGATGCCGATCTTGATGTCCGCGCGCACGGATCGTCCGCGTTCGACCGCGTCGCGCATCAGCGAACCGACGCCGCGCCGGTCGAGCACCTGGAACGGATCGGTTTTGAGAATGCGCTTTTCGAGGTAAACCGGAATGAACGACGCCTCGGCGTCGTCGCGGCTGTAGCCGTAGGTCGTCTGCGTGAGGTCGTTGGTGCCGAACGAAAAGAACTCCGCAAATTGCGCGAGTTCGTCGGCGACCACGCATGCGCGCGGCAGTTCGATCATCGTGCCGATGCGATAATCGAGCGTGCAATTCTGTTCGGCCAGCACGGCGTCGGCGACCGCCTTGGCGGCATCACGCGTCACCTGCATCTCCTCTTTCGTCCCGACGCCCGGAATCATGACCTCCGGACGGGCATCCACGCCGCGGCGTTTTAATTCGCAAGCGGCCTCGAAAATAGCGCGCACCTGCATCGCATAAATTTCGGGATAGAGAATTCCGAGGCGGCAGACGCGCAGGCCCAGCATCGGATTTTGCTCGTGCAGTTGCAGCACGCGTTGGAGTACGGCGTCTTTTATCTTGTAATCGGGCGAGTCGCTGCCGCGCGCAACGCGCAACTCGGTGACCTCCACCAGTAGGTCTTGCAGCGAGGGCAAAAACTCGTGCAGCGGCGGATCGAGCAGCCGAATCGTCACCGGAAGGCCCTGCATCGCTTCCAAAATGCCGACGAAATCTTGTCGCTGAAACGGCAGCAACTTCGTCAGCGCTTCGTCTCGCGCGCTGCGATCGTTGGCGAGAATCATCCGCTGCACCGTCGGAAGCCGATCTTGCTGCATGAACATGTGCTCGGTGCGGCAGAGTCCGATGCCTTGCGCGCCGAGTTGGCGCGCGCGCGCCGCGTCTTCGGGCGTGTCCGCGTTAGCCCACACTTCCATGCGTCGCAGATCGTCGGCCCACCCAAGAAACGTCGCCAGCCACGGCGGCAAGGTTGTCGGCGCCGGGATCAGTTCGAGCGCCCCGAACGAGACGTTCCCGGTCGTGCCGTCGATCGTGATCCAATCGCCTTCGCGCAACGGTTTGCCCGCGAACGTCGCCGTTTTCGTCCGGCGATCGATCTGCAGTGCCTCGCAGCCTGCAACGCACGGTTTGCCCATGCCGCGCGCCACCACCGCCGCATGTGACGTCGCACCGCCTTTAGCGGTGAGAACGCCTTCGGCCGCGATCATGCCGTGCACGTCGTCGGGCGTCGTTTCGACGCGCACCAGCACCGTTTTCTTGCCGTCCTTATGCCACACAACGGCGTCGTCGGCATTGAATACGACCTGGCCGCAGGCGGCGCCGGGCGACGCGTTGAGACCCCTGCCGGCGACGTCGACGCGCTGGTTCGGATCGATGCGGGCGTGAAAAAGTTGGTCGAGCGCTTGCGCGTTGACCATCGTCACCGCGCGGCGTTTATCGATCAAGCCTTCGTTTTCCAGGTCGAGCGCGATCTTGACGGCGGCCTCCGCGCTGCGCTTTCCGCTGCGGGTCTGCAACATGAACAGTTTGCCGCGCTCGACGGTAAACTCCAAATCCTGCATGTCGCGGTAGTGGCGTTCCAAGCGCTGCGCGATGGATTGGAACTGCGCGAACACCGCCGGTTGCGACGCGGCGAGGTGGGCGATCTTTTCGGGCGTGCGAATGCCGGCGACCACGTCCTCGCCCTGTGCGTTGCGCAAGTACTCACCGAAGAGTTGGGCTTCGCCCGTATTCGGATCGCGCGTGAAGGCAACGCCGGTCCCCGAGTCGTCACCGAGATTTCCGAAGACCATCTCCATCACCGTCACGGCGGTGCCCCAGTCATCGGAGAGTTTGTGGAATCGGCGGTAGTCGATAGCGCGTTTGCTGTGCCACGAGTCGAACACGGCGCCAATCGCTAGATCGAGTTGTTCCCGCACGTCCTGCGGAAAATCGCGCCCGGCACGCTCGCGAATCACTTGTTTGAATTCGGCGACGAGACGCTTCCACGATTCGGCATCCACTTCAGGATCGTTCTCGACGCCGAGCAATCGCTTGAGGTCTTCGAGGCGTTCGTCGAAATGTTCCTTATCGATGCCGAGCACGACGTTGCCGAACATGCCGATGAAACGGCGATAAGCGTCCCACGCGAAACGCGGGTTGTTGGTGAGCGTCGCGAGCGTTTCGACGGTGCGATCGTTCAACCCGAGATTCAAAATCGTGTCCATCATGCCGGGCATCGAAACGCGAGCACCGCTGCGCACCGAAACCAGCAACGGATTTTCCAGCGATCCGAAGCCTTTACCGGTTCGCTTTTCGAGTTCGCGCATGGCCGTATCGACCTGCTCTGAAAGGCCCTCTGGGAACGTGCGTCCCGCTTGATAGAACGCCAAACATGCGTCGGTGCTAATCGTGAATCCCGATGGAACCGGTAGGCCCGCCGAGGTCATCTCGGCCAGACCCGCGCCCTTGCCGCCGAGCAGTTCCACCATCGACGCATTACCCTCGTCGAAAGCGTACACGTACTTGGCGGTCGCGACGCGTGGCGTCATTGTCTGTTCTCCAATCGCTCTCTGAGGCTAGCGCCTAAGAAGTCGGCCGAGACGCGCTCTTGCAGCATCGAGTCGCGCGAGCGCACCGTCACGGTTCCGTCGGCGAGCGTTTCGTAATCAACGGTAACGCAAAACGGCGTGCCGATTTCGTCCTGTCGCCGATAGAGTTGGCCGATGTTGCCTTCGTCGTACTGCGTCCGCCAACCGGGTCGCAACCGTGCCTCGATGCTGCGCGCCCGTTCGACGAGTTCCGGCTTGTTGCGCGCGAGCGAAAACACCGCTGCCTGCACCGGCGCGATGCGCGGATCGAAGCGCAACACGGTCCGCTCGGTCTGCTTGCCGTTGGGGTCCACGATCGTCTCGCGCTCGTAGGCGTCGACCAAAAACGTCAACGTGGTACGGTCCATACCGGCGGAGCACTCGATCAGCAGCGGCGTGTAATGCGCTTTAGCCGCTTCGTCGAAGAAGCGCAAGTCTTTACCGGAGAGGTTCATATGCGCGTCGAGGTCGTACGTTCCGCGATGCGCGATCGATTCGAGTTCGCCCCATCCCCACGGAAAGAGATATTCGACGTCCACTCCCGCTTTAGCGTAGTGCGGCCGTTCGGACTCGGTGAGTTCGTAAAACCGCAAGCGCTCCGCGCTGATACCGTACGACGCGTACCACGCCTTACGGCGCTCGACCCACTCGTGAAAGACCGCCATGTCGTTGCCGTCGTCCGGCACGAAATACTCGAGTTCGGCCTGTTCGAACTCGCGGACGCGGAACGTAAAATTTCCGGGCGTAATCTCGTTACGAAATGATTTACCGATCTGCGCTACGCCGAAGGGCGGGCGCCGGCGCGCGGTTTGATACACGTTTTTAAAGTTAACGAAGATGCCTTGCGCCGTTTCGGGACGCAGGTACGCTTCCGCCGACGTATCGTCCATCGGCCCTACGAAGGTCTTCATCATGAGATTGAAGTTGCGCGGTTCGGTGAATGAGTTTTTGCTGCCGCAATCCGGACAGGCCGACGTATCCTTGAGGTGATCGAAGCGAAAGCGGTGTTTGCAGACCTTGCAATCCACCATGACGTCGTGAAACGCGTCGACGTGTCCCGACGCTTTCCAGGTGAGCGGATGCATCACGATCGACGAGTCGAAGGCTACGACGTCGTCCCGCAATTCGACCGTATCGCGCCACCACGCGTTCTTGACGTTTCGCTTGAGCACGGCACCGAGCGGCCCGTAGTCCCAAAAGCCGTTGATGCCGCCGTAGATCTCGCTCGACTGAAAGATGAAGCCGCGGCGCTTTGCAAGGGCCGTGACCTCCTCCATCGTCGCGCGCCGCTGCGAAGCCGCCGCCGTGTTCATCCCGGCGCAGATTTTCTCATTGTCGGGTGCGGATACCCGCTGTTAGGGAACTTCTACGGAATTCGCATGGACGAACGCACGAACCGGTCGCGCCAGGCCGGCGGCAACAGCGCGAGTGCGCTGCCGAGACGCGCCGGCGTTCCCAGTACGTGCTGCGCGCGCGGTTTGCGCGATACGATCGCGTCGACGATGGCGCGCGCGACGGTCTCGGGCGCCATTCCGGACTCTTCCTCGGCTTGCGTTTGTTCGATCACCCGTTCTATGGCCGCACGATAGTGCGCGCGCGGCGTTCCTTCGATCGTCGCGAGAATCTGCGTCTTGTCGTCGCGGCCTTTGCGCCAAATCGGGGTATTCACCGAGCCCGGCTCGATCAGCGACACGGCGATTCCGGCCGGGGCAAGTTCGATGCGGAGCACGTCGGCAAGCGCGCGCAACGCAAACTTCGATGCGCTGTAGGGACCGATGTAGGGAACGGCGAGACGCCCCGAGATCGAACCGACGAAAACAACGCGTCCGCGGTCGCGCGGAAGATGCGGTAGCGCCGCCTGCGCCAGCGCGAGCGCGCCAAAGACGTTCACCTCGAATTGGCGGCGCAGCGCGTCCATTGGAAGATGCTCGAGTGCCCCCGCAACGGCGACACCCGCGTTCGCAACGACGCCGACGAGCCGATCGCCGCCTGCGACGATCGCGCCGATGGCGGCGTCCACCGACGCGCGATCGGTAACGTCAAAGCGCACAGGACGAATCGCATCGTTTACGGCACGCAACCGTTTTGCGTCGTCTTCGCTGCGAATGCCCGCAAAAACGAGGTAACCTTTTTGCGCGAGCAGTGCGGCGGTAGCGGCACCGATGCCGGTTGACGCGCCGCTGACCACAACCGCGCTGGTTTCTTTCACGATGACGTCTACTCGGTCGCGCGCTCCGCACGCGAGTCGCGGTTGAGGCGATGCTGAATGCGCGCGTCGCCGAACACGAGGTCGATCAAACCGGGGAAAGCATTCGCGATGAAAACGCCGGGCGCGTAAAACCACGGCACGATGACGCGACGGCGCGGGCGCGTTGCCGCGCGCACGATTGCGCTCGCCACGATTTCCGGCGGCGGTAAGTTATCGCCCCACGCGGGATTGAGTGGCGAGCGAACCAACCCGGGCTCGATCAGGGTCACGCCGACGTTCCAACTTTTTGCTTCACGGCGCACGGTGTCGGATAGCCCGCGCAGTCCGAATTTGGATGCGGAATAGATCCCCATGACGCCGGCTTCGCCGGCTACCGAACCGACGTTGACGATCGCTCCGCGACGTTGCAGCTTCATCACCGGCAGCACCGCGTGCATGGCCCGCGCGCAACCGAGCAAGTTGACGGTGACGACGCGCTCGAGATCGGCGTCACTGTCGTCGAGTAGCGCCGGCGACGAACTCGTTCCCGCCACGTTTGCAAGCACGTCGATTGATTCGAAAGCATCCATCGTCGTGCTAACGAGCCGATCGACGTCGCCGCGCACCGTAACGTCGGTCGCGACGGCGAGCGCGCGAACGCCGTTGCGCTGCACCTCGCCGGCGATCCGTTCCATTTCCGGCATCTGGCTCGCGGGCGCGGCGAGAACGACGTTCGCGCCGGCAGCCGCGAATGCGCGAACCGTCGCCGACCCGATGGCGCCGGACGCGCCGGTAACAATCGCGACGCTTCCCTTCAAATCTTTCATTTCACGTACTGCGCGGCAAGCCGTTTCGGAGCGCGCGCCAGCCACGCTTCAAGGATCGCTTCCTTTAACGCCTTCGGCGCTACGGCGCCCAGCCGCACGAGGATCGCCGGGTAGCCGTTGAAATGCGGCGTCGTAAAATACACGGTTGGATCGCTTGCGAGCATCACGTCTTTCATTTCGAGATCTGCGGTTCGTAACCCGAGAATCGCACCTTTGGGTGCGGCATCGCCCAGCGCCTCGAAATCCGCACGCCGCAGCGGGCGCTCCCACGCAAACAGTTTGTCGCCCACCGTCCACTGCCGATGCCCTTGCGAAGAAAGCGACTCACTCGTGCCCGGCAGGGCGAGCGCGCTGCGGCTAACGTCGCGCCACGACGCCATCGCTACTTTGCTTGCAACGGAGACGGATGACGCGGCTGATACAAACCAAGCCGTTCTCCACCCGGAAGATCGATTGCGGTGAGCAACCCCCAGCCGCGATCCTCGATCGCCTGCGTGGTTACGCCTTTTTCCGCGAGTTTAGCAACCATTGCGTGGACGTCGTCGCACATCAGGAAAAGTTCGTGCGCGGCCGCATCGTCGGTCGGATGCACGGCAATTTCCGCCGGCGGTGCCGCAAAGATTGGCCAACCATCGCCGGCATCGGCCGACGGCATCCCGAGTACGTCGGCGAAAAACGCGCGAAGCGCTTCGGCATGCCGGCTAAAAACGATTGCATGCATTCCGGTAATCATGGCCCTCATCTACGGCTTCAAAGCCATGGGCGCCTGGTCTCGCCACGGTGTCACCCTGAGCGAAGCGCCCGATCATTTTACGGACAGATGCGCTTTCGGCTGTGTTTCGGCACGTAGTTGGCCGCAGGCGGCTGCAATGTCACGGCCCATGTTGCGCCTAACCGTTGTCGGCACGGCGGCCGCTTCGAGAATGGCTGCAAACTGCCAGATGCGGGTGTCGGACGCTCCGCTAAACGGCCCGTCGGGTGTTGAGTTGTAGGGAATTAAGTTGACGTGATAGAGCCGCCCGCGCATGAGCGCGGCAAGCTCGTGCGCGGTTGCAGCGTCGTCGTTGACGTCGCGCAGCATGACGTATTCGAAGAACACCTTGCGGTTGGTTTTCACAACGTAGCGTTCGCATGCCGCCATCAATTCGGCAATGCCGTAGCGGCGATTGACCGGCATGAATTGTGAACGTAATGTATCGCTCGGCGCGTGCAGTGAGATCGCCAGATTCACCTGAAGGTGTTCGTCGGTAAAGCGGTCGATTTTGTCGACCAAGCCGACCGTCGAAATCGTAATGTGACGGTGGCCAAGGCCGAATCCATGCGGATCGTTGAGCAGCGCTACCGCGCCCATGACGTTATCGTAGTTGTGAAACGGTTCGCCCATCCCCATGAACACGACGTTGGTGATGCGCTTCCCGCGTGGCGCCAACTCGCGCGCAAAAAACAGCGCTTGATCGAAAATTTCGACCGCCTTCAGATTGCGCGAAAAACCCGCCTGCCCGGTCGAGCAAAACGCGCACGCAAACGCACAGCCGGCCTGCGACGAAATGCAAACCGTCGTTCGATCGCCGGTATGCTCCATTAGCACCGCCTCGACTTGGTTTCCATCGGCCAAGCGAAAGAGCGCCTTCGTCGTTTGCCCGTCGCGCGAATGCTGCACGATCGTCGCTTCGAGCGAAGAAAACGCTACGTTGCGCGCCGCCAGCGCCGCCCGCAAATCCTTTGGCAATGTCGTGACCGCGTCGACCGACGGCAGTAGTTCTTTGGTTGCCGCGCGATAGATTTGGCGCAGCCGGTACGGTTTTAGCGCGAAGGCGCGTGCAAACTCATCTGCGTCCGAGAAACCGGCACGGAATCCGACCTGCGAAAACCAGATGGCAAGAGGATCGCGACTCACCGCGCGATTGTATCACAACCCAAAGAGCCCGACTTGCTCGGGCTCCGACGGCTCCGGCGCCTCACCTGGCGGGGGCGCCGATTCGAGCGCGATCAGCTCGTCGATTTTGGTGCGCACCGCTTTGAGATCGTGCCACACGAGCCGCTTGACCGCTTCGATCTCGCCGCCCGTTTGTCGCAAGATGTACGCCGGATGGAATGACGCCATCAATGGAATGCCGTCGGGACCCGGATACCATCGTCCGCGCATTTTAGTAATTTGGAAGTCGCGTCCGAGAAACGACTTTGCAGCCGGCGCTCCGAGTGCGAGCATGACTTTCGGAGCGATGATCGCGATTTGCTCGTCTAGGAACGGGCGGCAGTTCGCCATCTCGTCGAGTTCCGGCGCGCGATTGCGTAAACCATTCGGCCCGCTCAGCGTTGGCCGGCACTTGACGGTATTACAAATGTAGACTTCTTCGCGCAGGAGTCCGATGGCGGCGAGCATGCGCTCGAGTAGCTGTCCGGCGCGACCGACAAACGGGCGCCCAAGCTCGTCTTCAGTTTCTCCCGGTCCTTCACCGATAACCATGAGCGCGGCCATTGGGTCGCCCTCGCCGTAGACGTTGTGACGGCGTTCGTAGCCGATCGGACACTTGCGGCACGCGTCGGCAGTCGCAGCCGCGCGTTGCAGTTCGCGCGTTCGGCGCGCGCGCTCTTCGAGGCTCACGATGCCGCGCCTTCGCTGCGTTTTTCGACGTGAACGGCTTGACCGAACGCGACGACTTTGCACGAGCCGTCGTCACCTTCCGAAACGTAGAATCGCAGCCCGACAACGGCATTGGCGCCCATTGCGCCCGCACGCCGGCGTAACGCTTCTAGTGCGTCGCCGCGCAATTGCTCGGCATCGCCGAGAAATTCGCCGGCGGAAAGACCGATCAACATCCCGAGGCTGCGAAACGTCGAGCGCAAACGGTTGCGCGGCCGCGACGCGCTGCCCGAAGCGTAGCCTAAGACGCGCGCCGTGCGATAGCCCGCGATTTCGTCGAAAGTGACGAGATCGTCGTTCGCGATCATTTGCGGCGGCAGGCCGGCGCACGTCGGCGGTCGGAGAGGGGCAACATGCCCGAATCTTCCCCGTCGGCGCTCGTCATCCGCCTCGACGGAATCGGCGACGCGCTCGCGCTGGTGCCGTTGATAGCGGCATTGCGAGCGAATGCCGTTGACGTCGACGTCGTATTGCGTTCGGGCAACGCCGGCATCTTCTCGTCGCGCGCCGTGCGATCGGTCGCGATCGCCGATTTCGCGTTACGTTCGAGCACCCGCTCGAATCTCGCCGCCGTCGAACGGTTCGGTCACACGCTCGCTGCCCGCAAGTACACGCACGCGCTGGTCGCCACCGAAGATCCCAGCGGATACCGCCTCGCGATGGCTTCGCACGCACCGGTGCGCGTCGGGTTTTCCAACGCGTGGGGAAAGCCGGCGAAAACGCTATGGACGCGACGTTTTCTCACGCAACGCGTGTTTCGGAGCGCCGGCCTCGACCCGCGCGCGCCGCACGAGTGCTGCGTGCTCTTTCAACTCGGCCGAACGCTGCTCGCGCCCTCAGCGCAGCCGCAGCGCGATCTCGCGCTGCTGCGGCCGTTCGTACTCGAACGCGAACCCGCGAACGACCCGCGCATCGCCGTGCAGATTACCGATAAGTGGGAGCGGCTCAAGGTCGAATTCGCCGACGTCGTGGAATTGATTCGGCGGTTGCAGTCGTTCGGTAGCCTGCGCCTGTTCGCCGCGACCCACGAGCGCGCGTACGCGCAACGCATCGCAACGGCAACCGGCAATAGCGTGGAAGAGTTTACCGGACTCGAGCCGTGGAAAGCGGCGATCGCTGCGGCACCGGTTCTCATCGCCCCCGACGGCGGTGCGCTGCACGTTGCGGGCATGGTCGGGACGCCGGTCGTCGGCGTCTTCCCGCCGCAGCGCGGTTTCGCGCTCCAAGTTGCACGTTGGGCACCCTGGGCCGCGCCTCATCGGATCGTCAAGGCAGACGCCGGCTGGCCGCGACGCGCCGCCGATGCCCTCGCACAACTGTTGTAAACGCGACGACAGTGCGCTAGCGGCAGGGCGTGAGGCGCCGATAGAGTTCGATGCCGCCGGCGCGCATGACCAATACATAACGCCCGCTCGTGACGAGACTTTCGAGCGTGTCGCCGTATTCTTGCAACCGCGGAGAGTCGGGATAGGCGCGGTCGACGAGAATCAAGCACGCCTGCGTTTCGACGTTCGGATCTTCCGGCAGCAGGCGCGCGAACGGGTCGCCCAGCGCCAAATGCGTGTACGCCTCCTCTTGCGTCGCAACGCTAACGTCGCCCGGCAGATCGCGTAGGGCCGCATCTAATATGCGATCGCGCGGCTGCACGGCACGTAAATTCAATTTCGGATGCAACGGGTTTGCCACGAGCAGCTCGAGCACGCACAACGCCAATGCCACGTACAGCGCGATGCGCGCGCGTCCCCCCGCGGCCAAATTGCCGATACCGGCAGCAAACGCGATCAGCAGGTAACCGATCCATGCGCCCGCATAATGCGTTCCGAGCGTGTACGTCGTGCTCATGCGCGATGCGAGCACTTCGATGAGCGGCGGAACGGCAAGAATCACCGCGCGCGAAAGCAGCGGCGCGAACGCCAACGGAGCCAGGATCAGCAACAAAAAACCGAGGCGTTCGAGAATCCCGGTCGAGACGAGCGCGCGCGCATCGTCTGCGGTCCACGCATAGAAGCGAACGGGCTCCCAGCGCGGATTCGCTTGCGCGTGCGGCTGAATCAGCAGAAAGAACGCTAAGGCAACGCCGATTGCGACGACCGCGATACCGGCGGCCAATCGCGCGCGGCGCGGATCGTTTCGATAGGCAAATGCGCCGCACGCGCCGGCAAATGCCAAAAAGAGTGCCTGATCTTCCTTAATCGCGAGCGTAACGGCGGCCAGGAATGCGGCCCAGCCGAGTCGTCCGCGGTCGAAAGCGTAGAGCGTCCAGGCCACGGCGGCCGGCGCGAATCCGTTTTCGTGCACGTCGCCGAAGATCGAACCGGCTAACGGTGGATACAGCCAGACGACCAGCGCCGTCAGCCGCGCCGTCGTGCGGTCGCTGCGCGCGCGAACGATCGCGTACATCGGCGGCGCACATAGCGCTCCGGCGACCGCTTGCAGCGCGACGATCGTCAGCGGTGCCGGAACGATTGCAACCACGACGCCGAGCACGTACAAGATCGGCGAGAAATGAAAGGCCCAATGGCTTCCCTCGAGCGGATTGCAGAAACAGCCGAACGCGCTGGCGATCGTTTGCTGAAAAATGCCGAAATCCACCAGGTTGCGATGGACCGCATACTTGATCGCACCCAGTGTGGTGAATAGCACGGCGTACACCGCGCATCCCCACCACAGAAAGCGATCCCGCATCAGCCTCTCGCTAGCGCGCGACGCGCCGCTGCTGGAGGTAGGGCCAAACGAACGCGTCGATATTGCCGTCGAGCACGCCTTGCGCATCGCCCACTGAAACGTCGGTGCGATGGTCTTTCACCATCTGATACGGCTGCAGGACGTAGGAGCGAATCTGCGATCCCCACTCGTTAGCCTGGCGCTCGCCGCGAAGATCTTCCAAACGCGCTTCGCGTTCTTCGGCGGCACGTTGCGCGAGTTTGGCGCGCAAAATGCCGGCGGCAACGTCGCGATTTTGCGCTTGCGAGCGTTCCTGTTGCGAAGCGACGACGATGCCGGTGGGAACGTGAATCAAACGAACGGCCGATTCCGTCTTGTTGACGTACTGGCCGCCGGCGCCGCCGGACTTAAAGGTTTCCACACGCAAATCTTCGGGTTTGATCTCGATTTCGCGGTCGTCGCCCGCCTCGATCTCGGGAATGATATCAACCGCCGCAAACGACGTGTGTCGCCGGTGCGCGGCGTCGAACGGCGAGAGCCGAACGAGACGATGCACGCCGCGCTCGCCCTGCAGCAAGCCGTACGCATTCCGCCCGCGCACAAAAAACGTAATCGACTTGAGTCCGGCCTCTTCCGCCGGCGATTCTTCAACCACGTGCGTCGCGAACTTTTTCGACTCCGCCCAGCGAAGATACATGCGCGCCAGCATCTGCGTCCAGTCGGCCGCATCCACGCCGCCGGCACCGGCAAAGATGCTGACGATCGCACTGTTGGCGTCGAACTCGCCGGTGAAGTTCGCGGCCATTTCCAACCGGCCGAGGGCGGTCTCCGCGACCGTGATGCTGCGATCGGCTTCGGATTGCGCGGCCACATCGTCGCCGAAGACGTCGAGCAGTTCGCGAGCCTCGCGCAACGCGGCGGCGACTTCGTCAACGCCGGCGGTTTCGGTTTGCAAATCGGAGAGATCTTTCATCGCGCGCTGCGCCGCATCGGGATCGTTCCAGAATCCCTCGCTGCGCGAGCGCGCCTCTAACTCGGCTACGCGGCGCGCCTTGCCCGCGTAGTCAAAGACGCTCCTTCAGCGCGGTGAGGCGCTCGTCGAGACGTGCAATCGTGGTCAACAGCGTGTCGCTCATGGCGGCAAGGCCTTTGCGCGCAATCGGCGATCTCCCCCTTGCTGCGGCGAGCGCTGGTCGTGAACGGCGGTCAACCACTACGACGGAGGTTGATCTCGATGTCCATTCAGCCGCTCGAAGGCTCGCTCGGTCCGACTCCATTCTCGTCCTTCGCCGGCATTACCGACGGCGCGGGCACGCTCTCGCAAAACCCGTCGTCCGGAAGCGCTTCCGGCGACGCGATTTCTCGCATGGCGCCGCCGTGGCTCAGCGGCACGATGTCGAATCCCGCGCAAACGGCACTCTTCGGGCCGCTGCCCGGCCTATTGCAGCAGCTCATGCAGATGCTGCAGTACATGATGGGCGGGTCTTACGGCAGTCAAGGCTGTTCGCCGTATGGCGGCGGCTCGTGCAGTCCATACGGTCCGTACGGCAACGAACAGTACTTTCAAAATGCTAACGGCGCGAGCGAAGGCGACCCGCACCTCTCGTTCAACGGTAATAAATGGAACAGCATGGTCTCGCACCCCGATCTGCTCAATTCCAACTCCATTCCAGGTGGATTTCGAATTTCAACACAGGTTACGTCGCCGAACCAACGGGGCGTCACGCGAAACCAATCGGCAACGGTCTCGCTGGACAACGGGCAAACGACCGTTTCAATGAGCAACGACGGCCAGGCGTCGATCCAGCAATACGGTCAAAACATTCCGATTTGCGCCGGCCAGACCGTGCAACTCGGCGACGGTGCCAGCGTAACGCAGAATCAAAACGGATCACTGACCATCAATGCGCAAAACGGCTACGGCGGAGCGATCGAAACGACGCTCACTGCCCAAGGACGCGGCGTCAACGTCGACGTCAACGCTCACGACGTGGATTTGGGCGGCGCGTTGGTGCGCGGGCCACAACAGTGGGCGCAGCCCGGGCCGATTCAAGGCGGCCCGATTCCCGTCGACCCGTGGCCGCCGGTCGCTAATCCCGGACCGATTCCCAGTCCGTTCTCCGGAAATCTGCAACCGCAAGCGCCGCCGAATCCTTACGATCTCACCAGCGTGTAAACGCGCCGCAAGTGGCTCGCAACCGAAAACTCGCCGCGCCGGCGGGTTTTCGTTTTTTGTGCGGAACTGACGGCCATGCCGCGCGATCTCCGCGTTCATTCCGTCCCGACTCGAAGTGAGAATCTTCGCATCGCGGTCGAGATCGCCGCAATCGTCGCAGCCGGCGTTTGGGCGCTATACACGTTCGTTTACGAGCAGCGCATCAAACCACTCGGTGAGGCACCGTCGTTTTCGGTGCCGACGACCATCGACCAAGGGCCGACGGTCAACGGCGTTGCTTTCTTGACCATTCACAAGACGCTACAGAACACCGGCAACGTCCCAATCGATCTGGCGGCGGAGGCAATCAGTGTCTACGGCGAGCGGTTGAGTACGCGAGTCGCAGCCAGATCCTTCAACTCGGGCTGGCAGGCGGAGTTTCGTAACGACGTCGCGCGGCAACGCGTCGCGCTAATTTACTCAAAAGGAAGATTACGCTCGGGCGCGATCGGCGGAAACGCCACCGATTTCGTCGTGCCGGCGCACAGTTCGGGAGATGAAGCCTACCTCGTCGCCGTCCCCGTCCGCACGTACCCCGTCATCCTCGTCAAGCGTAAGGATTACATCTTCAGGCTGCCGCAGGCCGCCAAACTTGCGGTACGCATCGTCAAAACGCCGCTCGGCGGTTACGACGTGACGTCGCCGTCCACAACGCCTGGCTACTACGAGTACGACTCCGAGTACGAGTTTCCGATCCGGCCTTAAGTCGCGAGCGTGAACCTGCTTTACGGAGTCGGCGTCGGGGCCGGCGGCGCGAGCGCGTCGGCGGCCGAACGCGGTGCGTCCTGCGGTCCGTGGTGGTCGCTGTGGGGGCCCATTTTCCAAAGCACGAGCGCGGCTTGCGCGCGCGTGACCGGATCTTGTGGACGGAACATCGCGATCGCGCCGAACGCTCGTCCGACATTGCCGATTACGTAGTTCGGCAGATTCCACTGCGACACGACGCTGCGGTCGAGGCCGCTGTCTTCGGCAATCGGACCGCGGAAGATCGTATTGATCTGCGCCTTGTCTTTCCAGTTCGGCATCGTCGAGGACCAGTACGAGACGTAGTATTTGTCGAGGCCGCCGCGATCGACGGCTTCTTTGATCGCGATCATCTGCTCGTGTGTGAGTTTGTCGTCCGGTTTGAACGTTTTGTCGGGGAACCCGACCGAAAAACCGGCGTCGTACAAGCCTTGAATGTACGCAAAGTCGGCATGCGATGTGCTAACGTCGGGATACGACGACGTAGCGCTCTGCGACGGACGAATGACGCGATCCGGACTGCTCGCCCAGATGGCATTGTTCGCCGTGACGAGCCATTTTGCAAAATCGCCGCGCGTAATCGTCCCGGTCGGATTGAAGTTGCCGGTCGGCGTGCCGAAGACTCCGAGTTTTGCTAAGTCGGTAATTTGCGTGGCACCGAACGTTCCGTTCAAGTCGGTGTACGCCACGGTGTAGACCGACGCACCGGGCGCGGGCTGCGCCCCGCTCTCGCCTGAGCCCATCGGGCTTGCAGACTCGCTCGCCGCGTTCTCCATCGGGCTCGCGCTTTCCATCGGACTCGCGCCGACTTCGGCGCCCGCCGACGGACTTGCGGAGGCCTCCGAGTTTGAAGAGTTCGAGTTCGAGCACGCACTTAGCGCGATCGTGCCGATCGCAAACAGCAGCGCGTAGCCTGCAGCGGCGAACCTGTGCATCAACAACAAACCTCCTTAAGAATTGCCGCGTGCGTTTTACGCCGCGGCGTCACGCGAACGAAGACCGACCGCGTTGACGATCCACGAAATAATGCCCAGCCAAATGGCACCCCAAAGCGCGGCCCAAAAGCCGGCCACGTGAAATCCCGGCACAATCGCGCCGACCAGCCACAACAGCAGTGCATTGAGGACGAATAGGAACAGTCCCAACGTTACGACGATCAGCGGAATGGAGATCAGCGTTGCGATCGGGCGCACGATCGCGTTGACGATGCCGAAAACGAGAGCCGCAAGAATAAGCGCGCCCAGCGAGTTGACGAAAACGCCGATGTGGAACAGCGGAGCAATAACGTAAACGAGAAGCGCCAGCGAAATTGCGTTCAGCAGCCAACTAAAGAGAAAGCCCACTCTTGCAATCGTCCTTCCAAGGCGACGAGCCGGCCAACGCCTTCGCCGGGGCCACCTGCCTTACCCTCGTTCAGACTCTCTTCACGACTATAGCCTATCGTCGACACGAGCAAACATACGTGTCTTTCAATGAGGAGGAACCATGACGGCGCTACGTCCGGGGCTTCTCGCGGCTTGTGCAATCGCTGCGTTGAGCGCGTGTACCAACTCGGGAATGTCATCGTCTACACTCGGCAGCGGCGCACTGCTGCCGCAAATGGCCGCGCCGGCGTTGGCGCGGCAAAACACGAGCCGCGTACTCTACATCGCCGACATTGACGGCCAACCGCCCGGCGTCGGACAAATTCACGTATATCCAGCGGCCATGAAGAGCGCGCAGCAGATTCGTACGATCACCAACGGCACGGGCCGGCCGTTCGGATTGTGGGTGGACGGCAAGAACATCTTGTACGCGGCAAACCTCGCCAACAAGTATCCCTCCAGCATCACGGAATTCAAACCCGGCGCCTCTTCGCCGTTCTTTCAAATCAATAACTTTAAGGGCTATCCGGAAAGCGTCGCCGTGGACGCGCAGCAGAATGTTTACGTCAACGAATCGTTCGAAGACGAAGGTTTCGTGCAAGAGTATGCGCCGGGAAGTAACACGCCGCTCCGCACGATCGACACCGGCATCGGCGGCTACGCATTCACGCCCGGCAGCATGGCGTTCGACCCGCAAGGAAATCTCATCATCGCCGAGCAGGCGCGGCTGGTACTGCACATCGTGAAGCTCGCACGCGGTGCGTCGAAGGTCGTGCCGCTGAATCTCGATTTGGGCAGCAACATCAACGGGCCGGGCATGGGCATCGACCGCGTGGGGAACATCTACGTGGCCAGCAGCACCGGTGCCAGCGTTTCGGTCTTTGCGCCGGGGCAAAATGAACCGTCGCGGACGATTTCGTCGGTCGGCGCGTACGGCTTGACGTGGGTGACGCCCGAGGGCGCCGTATATCAAGCCAGCGGAGAGGGCACGCTGACGGAAATCGCGCGAGGCGCGAATTCTCCGACCTACACACTCTCCTGTCAGTGTTCGGCGCAAGGCGCTGCCGTGAGTCGCTAGAATATGTGACCGATGCCCTCAGCACGCGCCGCCGCTTCACGTTTACTCGTTCTTGCCGTGGCGGCGTTGCTGGCCGGCTGTGGAGGGTCGCGCACGGGAAGCGGATCGCCGTCAATGCTTCCCGCGATCGCGCACCATCGCGCCGGATCGGACACCGAACGCGTGCTGTACAACTTTACCGGCGGCAACGACGGCGGAAACGCCGCAACCGGCGTGACGTTCGACAAGAGCGGCAGCATGTACGGCACGACCGTCGTCGGTGGTGCGTATAACTGCGGGACAGTCTTTAAACTAGCGCCCCAGGGAAGTTCGTGGCAGGAGAGCGCGCTCTACAGCTTCACGTGCTACGGTGACGGAAAGAATCCCCACGGCGGCGTCACGCTCGATCGGGGAAATCTCGTCGGCACAACGGTCGCCGGCGGTACCGGCGGTTCGTGCGCAGGGGATGGCTGCGGAGTCGTCTTTCAATTGAAGCCGGCGGCCGAAGCCGTGCTGCACAGTTTCACCGGCGGTAATGATGGCTTCGGGCCGGGCGGCGGCGTGACGCTGGATGCGACCGGAAACCTGTTCGGAACCACGCCCGACGGCGGAGCCTCATCGCAAGGCGTCGTGTACGAAGTAACCCGCTCCGGGAGGCGCTGGAGCGAGCACGTCATCCACGCATTTACGGGCGGTAAAGACGGCGGCGTCGGATCGCTCGGCTTGTTGTTACTTCAAGGCTCGGCCCTATACGGCGTCAGCGAACTCGGCGGCGCCCACGGCGCGGGCACGATTTTCAAAATCTCCGGCGCGAATAAACAGTGGACCTTGACGACGCTCTACGCGTTTAAGGGTGCGCCGGATGCAGCGTTTCCCTACGGCGGCTTGGTCGCCGACACGTCGGGCAATCTGTTTGGAACGACGTATTACGGCGGAACGAGCGGTCAGGGCACGGTCTTCGAGCTGGTTCGCAACGCACGCGGATATCGCGAGCGCGTGCTCTATAGTTTCAAAGGCGGGAGCGACGGGAGTTCGTCGACGAGCACGCTGGTCTTCGCCGGCTCCGGTGATCTCTACGGTACCACGTCGGCCGGCGGCGGCAGTTGTGACTGCGGAACGATCTTCAAAGTAAATCCCAAAACGGGGCAAGAGACGGTACTGCACAGTTTTGGCGGCGGCAGCGACGGCCAATATTCCTACTACGGGCTCACGCCGGACGCAAGCGGCACACTCTTCGGCACGACGGTCGCGGGCGGTCTCAACAACCAAGGCGTCGTCTTCTCGTTCACACCATAGCGGCGACGGCTAGAATCAAAGCGCAACCGACGGGTTGCGCTTCCGCTTAAAGGGTGGTATGGTGTTATGCAACCAGGAGGTTGCATAACAAATGACGAGCGATCGCATCGAAAAACGCATCGCGCTGCGCGCGCCGCTGGAAAAGGTTTGGCACGCGATCGGCGATGCCGGCGCTTTTGGCGAGTGGTTCGGCGTCGAACTCGAGGGCGCGTTCGTCGCCGGAACGACGTTGCGCGGGCGAATCAAACCCAGCGTCGCGGATAACGACGTCGCAGATTCAAGAGAAATACACCGGCATGCCGATGACGCTCGTCGTCGATCGCGTCGAACCGCCGCATACGCTTGCGTTTCGCTGGCATCCGTTCGCAATCGACCCCGACGTCAACTATTCCGGCGAACCGATGACGCTCGTAACGTTTACGCTCGAACCGTCCGCTGACGGCACGTTGCTGACGGTCGTCGAGTCAGGCTTCGACGCTATTCCGCTCGCGCGCCGCGCCGACGCGTTCGAAGCCAACGACGAAGGCTGGGGCATGATGGTGCAGGTGGTCGAAAAGTATCTTCGACTGCCGGCATGAGCGTCGCACCGATTCTCGCGGCGCTTGGCGACGAGTCGCGCCTGCGAATCGTCAAGAAGCTTTGCACCGGCGGTCCACTCTCGATTGCGAAGCTCGCCGATGGTGCCGAGATCTCGCGTCAAGCGGTCACCAAACATCTGCACGCGCTGCACAGAGCGGGCTTGGTGCGCAGCGAGCGTCGCAGCCGCGAGCGTATCTGGCGGCTCGAGCCGAAACGCATCGACGAAGTGCTGCGCTACCTGGCGCAGGTTTCGCAACAGTGGGATGCGGCCCTCAGTCGGCTGCGATCGCGCGTTGAGTAGACTCGACCGCAGCCGCTACCACGAACCCACCGCGGCGGCAACACCGCCGCGCAGTCCGGCAGTGATGGTTTTGAACGGCGATGACGTCCCGCGCCTGTATACGGTGATGCTCGGCGGCTGACTGTCATTTGCGACGTAGAGCGCCTCGCTACGACCGACCCAATAGACCGCCCGCGTGTAACGCCCCGCGTGATCTTGCCCAGTTGGGGCGGATTCTTGGCGCGAAGATTCGCCGAGTACAGGGCGACGTCGGCGGCTAGGCCGGTGACGAAAACCACGCGCTGCGCCTTTCCCGACTGCATCGCCCATGACGCGAGACGGGTTGGCCCGGCCTCCGCACGCGCCGATCCCGGCATGGCACCGACGCCTCCCCCGCACGCGGCCAGCAAAAGAGCTGCGAAGTACTACGCCTTCAAACTACGGCTTAGGTTGGCTGCGGTTGCGTGTTGGTCGTCGAGTTCGAGTTGCTCTTCGAAGCACCGTTCGGGTTTGCAGGCTGGGTTATCGTCGTGGTGTTCGTCGTACTGGACGTGCTCCACGGATGCCAGTAAAAGAGCACGACCAGAACGGCTGCAACTACGATCGCAATGATCGTGACGGCGGCGACGTTCGATCCGCCCGAGGAGTCTTTGACGATGACGTGACGTTCTTCATCCATTTGTTTTACCTCTCGCTGAGTGCTGACGGGGGAGTTGACGCTGGACGTACCCGCCTGCCGCAGCGGCGAAACCATCTTACGCGCAACGTTTTGCGCGCTCGCTTGTTGGGTACGCTGTGAGAAATGCCGCTCATCGAGATCATTATCGTACTTATCGTCGTCGGCGTGTTGCTCTGGCTGATCAACACCTACATTCCGATGGCGTCGGCGGTTAAATCTCTATTGAACGCGGTCGTCGTAATCGTCTTGATCGTTTGGCTGTTGCAAGTTTTCGGACTCTGGAACGCGGTGACGCATTTCCGTGCCGGCTCGTAAATAGCTAGGCTCCGACGAGTTCGCAGAACGTCGAGAGTTCGATGTTCCCGCCGGAAACGACCGCGACGAGCGGGCCGTTGCCGGCCTTTCCACTCAGCGCGGCAGCCAGCGCGAGCGCACCGGCACCCTCGGCAATAACGCGCGACTTTTCGGCGAGCACGCGCATCGCGTTCTTCGTTTCTTCGAGCGACACGACGATCGCGCCGTCGACGACCGGACGCATGCGTTCCCACATGCGCGGAAATACGCTCTTGCCGCCGGCACCGTCGACGAAGGTTGCGCGCCACTGCGGAAACGTACTGGCTTTGCCGCTTGCAAACGATAGCGACGCGGGCGCCGCCGTTTCCGGCTCGGCGCACAAGACGCGCACGTCCGGCTTACGCGCGCGTATTCCCGAAGCAACGCCGGTAACGAGCCCTCCACCGCCCATGGCGGTGATCACCGTTTCCACTTCCGGAAGGTCCTCGAAAATCTCCAGCCCCAACGTCGCGTTGCCAGCGATGAAATCGTCGTCGTCGAATGGGTGAACGAACGTGCCCGTAACGTTTGGAAACGTGCGTCGTTCCATCGCCTCCCAACATGCATCAAACGATGCTTTTACGATCTGCGCGCCGAGCGCGCGCATTCGCCCAACTTTAGTTTCGGGAGCGGTTTCGATCGTCACGACCGTGCACGGCACTCCGGCCTGACGCGCCGCGTAGGCGACACCCTGGCCGGCGTTGCCGGCGCTGATCGTCCAGACGCCCAGCGACTGCCGTTCCGGCGGCAGCATTGCAACGGCGTTGGCGGCACCGCGCAACTTAAACGAATTGATGGGCTGCAGATTCTCGAGTTTCAGATAAATCTCGGGACCCTCGGTAGCCTGCAATTTGACGAGCGGCGTTCGCAGTATGGTACCGGCTATTCGCTTGCGTGCCGCCTCGATTGCGTCGATCGCGATCGGTTGGACGGCGGGTAGACGTTCTTCCACGCCGTCCAATACGCTTCGCAGCGAAGGGAAGCCTTGACGGCTAATCCTTCACTAAGTAGCTGGCACCATCGAGCAACGTGTTCGATCCGGTGATGCGCTTAATTGGCTTGGCGTTACCGTTGGCGTTGCTTGCGAACTCGTCGATCGCATTGCCTTCGAACTCGGCAACCCAGATGTGATTGTAGCGATCGGACATCACGCCCGCGGCGTAGTTGAGACCCGTGATCTTTGCGACCGGTGCGATGTTGCCGGTCGTACCTGCAGCAAACACCAGCACGCCGACCGACTCGTCGGCGACGAGCAGACGCCCCGTCTTATCGAACGCGAGCGCAAACGGACGCTGGATTCCCGTATTGCCGCCCGCAATCGTGGCAGCGGGCGCGACGTTGCCGTTTGCGTTCGAAGCATAGATGGTGATCGATGCGCCGCCCGTATTGGCGACGTACAGTTGGCCCTGGCTGTTCGTGATCACGCCGGTCGGCGTTTGCAACTGCGTCTTGCTTCCTTGAATCGTCACCGTCGGTGACACGTTGCCGGAACTATGTGAATGGTACTTCGTCACGGCATCGTTGGCGTAGTCGGTCACCCACAGGTATCCCGACGAATCGATGAAGAGCCCCTCGGTCGGACCGAGTTGCGACTTGGAGCCGCCGATCGTACGCTTTGGCGACGCATTGCCGTTAGCGGTCTTATCGAACACGACGACTTTCGTGTCGCCGTCATTGGCGGCGTAGAGGTTACCGAGGTTGTCAACCGCCAGCGCATCGGGACTGTTCAACGCCGTCTTCGATCCCGTGATGTTGGCGACGGGCGCGACGTCGCCCGACGCGCTCATGTCGAATCCCAGCAGACCCGCCGAACCGTCGCGGTTAGCGGTAAATATGCGGATCGCTCCGTTGTCGGGAGTCTGAACCGAAGCCGGTGCCGGGGCGGGTGGAGCGAAGCCCGCTCCGGTAGAGGGCTGCCCGCTGCAGGCTGCGAGCCCACAGATGATGGCCAGCGCCGGAAGGCGGCGCCCAAGAGTAACGACGGACACTTCAATGATCTCCTTTGGTGCTAAGCGTGATGGAGACAGCCTAACAGCCGGGGTGCACGGAAACGTACGGCGGCTGGACCCCGTGCGCTTGCGTACGGGGTGGCCGCTACGCTGGGCGCTCAACCAAAAGAAATCTTCACAAGGAGTGCATCGCAAATGTTCGCATCCCCGTATCGCGGCTGTCTGGCCGCGCTCACCCTCGCCGCCGGCGTCGCCGGCTGTGCGGGACACGAGACCGGTTCATCCGATCCCATTCCAGTCGCGATCCAGCCGGCCGTCCATCAAAATCACCGCGGCTCGTGGATGAAGCCCGAGGGCAAGTCGCAGACGCTGCTCTACATCAGCGACACGGTCAACCACGACGTGAACGTTTACACATATCCCGGTTTGAAATACGCCGGTCAGCGATTCGGGTGTCGCCGGTTTCGTCGGCACCGTGGATACGTCGACGGGTTCCATCACGCCGATCATCGACGGTTTCAAAAGCCCAACGGGACTGATCTTTACCACGAAGTAGGTTGTCGCGGGGTGGGGCGGTCGCACGTGCGGGGCATTCGCGTGCGGCCGGCCCAGGTGGGCGAACCGCGCGACGTTGAAGCCGCGCGGATGAGCGAAGCGAGCGTTGTTCGCTGGCTTTTAGGCGGCGATCCGGCGATCCGCTGGCAGGTCATGCGCGACCTCACGAACGAGCCGGCCGGGGCCGTTTCCATCGAGCGCGCGCGTGTCGCCGATGAAGGTTGGGGACGCGCGTTGCTCGATCGTCAATCGGCGCAAGGCTCGTGGGGCGGACCCAACGACGAGGGCTGGATGATCACGATGGATGCGCTGGCCCTGTTGCGCGAAATGGGACTCGATCCGTCAAGCGGCGCCGCACGTCGCGCAATTGCGCGCGTGAAAGGGCTGACGTGGGAGAGCCTCGGCAACCGGCCCTATTTCGATGGCGAAACCGAGCCGTGCATCAACGGTGCAATTCTCGCATTCGGCAGTTATTTTGGCGAACGGTGCGACCGCATCGTGGACCGTTTGTTGAGCGAGCAACTCGCCGACGGTGGCTGGAACTGCGAAGCGCCACCGAGCGTCCGTTCTTCGTTCAATTCCACGATTCGAGTTCTCGAAGGGTTGTTCGAGTACGAACGCGCCTGGGGCCCCGACGCATCCATTACCGGCTCTCGCCTAAAAGCGCACGATTATCTGCTCGAGCGGCGGATGTTCAGACGGTTGACGAACGGTGAAATCGTCGAACGTGAGTGGACGCGTTTTGCGTTTCCGACGATGTGGCACTACGACGTGTTGCGCGGCCTCGACTATTTGCGAAGCGCTCGGGTTGAGCCCGACGAACGCGTCGCCGAGGCGATCGGAATTGTCGAATCACGCCGGCATCAGAACGGACGATGGCCGATGAACCACCTCCACGCGGATCGCCTGGGCTTTCCTCTGGAAACGGAGATCGGCCGCGCGAGTCGCTGGAACACACTGCGCGCGATGCGCGTCTTGCACTGGTACTATTCGTAAATTCACGCTAGGGCGGCGTCTGCATAGCTTGCAGTTGCGTTCTAATCGGATTGAGATTTATCGTTACAAATCCGCTTTCAGGCCGATCGTAGTCGATCATCATGTTAATGACGACCACGTTCGCAATGATGAAGACCGCGCTGAAGAGCGCGGGGCGCGATTGAGCCGCGGCGAAGCGAAATCCGGTCGAGAGCGTTCCCAACGTTACGAGGGCGAATGTAAGCAGAACGACGGCCGTAGGAATGTGAGAGCTAAGCGCCTCAACCTGTTCTGCCGAAACGTCGATTGTTTCGTTGAGCGTTTCCATCAACAGCGATAATCCCAGGCTCGCGGGGTGTGTACGCACCGCGCCGGAAACGATGGACCACATTCTGTTCTGATCGCGGTTGCTCTGGACGATCGCGCGATCGTAGATGCCTCTCTTTTCTGCCGTCATCATGCCGCGAGTTTGATAGGCTATGAGCCTGGTCAAGGTGTAGTCGCTCAGAATCCGGCGAAATCGAGAGCCGTCCGTCTTACCGAGTTGATCCGCCCGCAGCCAGGTCGTACCGATGGCATTTGCTTCCTTGACGACGAGCGCGCGGCGCGCGTCGAATCGAGCCTGCGCTTGGGAAAAAGAGAGACCGAGAACGAACGACGCGAGGGTGAGCAACCCAGCCTGTGCTACCGAGAATGAATCCATGTTCGCAGGCATGAGCCGTGGAAATACCAGGCCAAACCGATAGGGCACTTCAATTGAAACAAATAACAACAGCAGCAACGCGATGACGAGAAACCACGGATTTGCATTGAAGATGAAGTAAGTCACCGTTCGTATATCTCCAGCCCGTCTGTTTTTTCGATCGTATGGTATTTGCGCGAGCCAGCTACATAGACGCGCTCTTTCGAGACCCAATCCGGAGAGTCTCGTCCCGAGTAGATTATCACGAATCTCGTCGGTGACTGCGCATAGACGGTTGCGTTCGGATGCATTCCTAGATGCGCGTAGACCCAGCAAAAAGACGTCACCGACGCGGCTACCGGCAAACGAGCCTCAAAGCGATCCAACATATTTTGGTCGCTCGTTTCCGGCGAGATGCTCCCGGACCATTGATTTGGACTCGCGAGGATGTTTATGTATAGGCCGACCGCTACGGCGAGCGCCAGCGCTTCGTACGCCGCTCGGGACGATCGTCGCCACACGACCGACGCACCGATTGCGAACGCTACGAGCACGTAAGGAACCCAGATGGCCGGATAATGTTCACCGATCGTGTAGGCCACCGGAACCTTCGACAGTAGGCACTCGAGCAGACCGGGAATCGCCAAGATCATGCAGCGCGAAAGTAAACAAATCCCAAGCAAAGGTAGCAATGCGGTCAAAAGATAGGCCAGCTTTGGAGCCGTGAACAGACTCGGAATCAGAGGTATCGGATTGACGCCGCCGTAAAAGTCGCGAAACGAAGGGTAGCCATACCAAACGCCGGCCGCCGGCCGTACCACTTTCAAGTAAAACGCGAACACGAGTATGGATATGCACGCAAGCGACAGCGAGTAGAGTGCCCACTTCCTATCTTTGCGCTGGTAGAAATAGGCTCCGCCGGCAAAGCCCACGAGCGCCAACGTAATGGCCTGATCTTCCTTTATACTCAGGCACACCAACGCAGAAACGATTGCGGGAACCATCTTTCTCGCATCGATAGCCCAAAGCAGCCATGCTACCGCCGCCGGCGCGAACGCATTTTCGCTAAAGTCCGTAAACGATACGCCGCCGAGCGGCGGATATAATGCGGCAACTACGGTGACGAGCGCCGAGGGCAACGTGGGAAGACGTCCCCGCGCGATCCGATAGATCGGAGGAATTGTGAGACTGCCCGCGACGGCTTGCGCCACGATCAGGACAACGGCCGACTTCCAAATCCAAACGGGGAACGCAAGTACGTACAGTATCGGAGAGAAGTGATATGCGAAATGGCTGGCACCCTCAGGCGTATTGTGGAAGCCGTGAAAAGCGCTCGAAATCGATTGCAGGAACAATCCTTCGTCGCAACCGGCGTGATACGAGCGATAGCGAAGCATGCCTAAAATGCTGTACGTTGCCGCATACAGCGTCGCGATGGCCCAACCGATCCATTGATTTTCGGATTCCGGCGAGTCCGGTCTTTGCCGCCGCGCGTGCGGCCGAGGTTCAGACGCGGATCGCCTCGACATCGATGATGATGTCTAATCGAGGACTCACGACAACGCCGCCGTCGACCATCGTGTCGTTCCAACTGACGCCGAAGTCGTAGCGATCGATGTTCGCCTTTGCAACGAAGCCGGCGCGGGTCTTCGGGCCCTTGTTGACGCCGTCTTCCCACCACGGCGTCTCCCACGCGCCCAAATATCGGACGCTGAGCGCAACGGGCCGCGTTACGCCGCGGATCGTAAGGTCGCCCGTTACGCGATAATCGGTCGGGCCGACTTCTTCGACGCTCGTGCTCTTAAACGTAATCTTTGGATACTGCTCGCAGTTCAAAAAGTCGGCACTGCGCAAGTGCGTGTCGCGCGCCTCGACGCCGCTCCAACACGCATGTGCGTCGATCTCGGTTTCGACTACGAGGTCAATCGGATTATCGGGATCGAACTCCAGCGATCCACGGACGTTTTTGAACGAGCCGCGCACCCAGGTAACCATCATGTGCCGCGCCCGAAACTCCGCAGCGCTGTGCCCCGGTTCAAAGACCCATTTCATGCCCGCACCTTCGTCCCGTTACGCCTCGCCCCTGCGAACAAGTGATCTACGCGATCGACACGCCGTTTGCCATCAGCACCGCGCAAAGTGGGATGAGGACCAACACGCCAATTTGAATCCAAAGAAACGTTCGCAGCCGGCCGTACTCGGCATCGTCGAGCAGAATCGACCCATCCGCGGTTCGGCGTTCGTTCCAGCCGAGAAATGCGCGTGTCGGAACAATCGAGATGAGTGCTACGGTTGCGAAGAGCGCCATCTTTATCCAGAAGACCGTACTGTGCCCGTAGTATGCCGAACCTTTGGCGCCAAAAAATACAAGCATCAATCCGGTAACGATAACCAATCCGGCTGAGATTCCGTACCAGCGATCGATGAGTTGCAGTTGCGTAACGCCATCGCGCGAGAGCGATCGCTTGAGCACGAACGCTTCACCGGCTAGCAGACTGACGAGCCCGAAGATGCAGAGGAAGTGAGCGAAGTGAAGTAGCGCATCGCGTAGCATAATCGACATAATCTTCTCCTGGCAGTGACGACCGAATCTAAAGCGATGGAAACACGAGGAACACCACGCCGAGTATCGCGATGAACGTACCGCTGAGTACTTCGCCGTAGCGCTCGACCGAGCCGAGGCTAACCTTTTGCATACCGCGCGCCGAGGCCACCGATACGACAACGTACGTTGTAATGGTGCAGGCCGTAAACACAAACCCCATGATGACGAGCAAACCGGCGCCGAATCGAGCGGCGGCGAAGAATGCCGGGATCCCTTCGATCATCGGCGAGGACCCAACGATGAGCAATAGTGCCGTTCGCGATGACGTCTCGTGACGATGTTCGTGGCGCGGCTGCTGAAGCGCCAAATTCCCGTCAGCCTGATGCCAGTCGCTTTCGTCATGATCGTGCCAGTGCCGGTGTTCGACGCCGTCGGGATGACGGTGAGCGTGCGCGTGTCCAAAATGCGCGTGACCACGATCGTAGCCGTGAATTTCGCGCAGACTCGCGAGAGCAATCCAGCCGCCGAACCCAATGAGCGCGAGGCTCGACATCGTGCCGAGCAAGTGACCGTAATGCGCGGCGAGCGCGAGGCCGCCGAGCCAGACGATCGCTGCGATAATCAGCGTCGAAACGGCGTGACCGGCTCCGGCGATCGCCGCGGCCTTCGCGGTCTGCCACGCCGACCATCCTCGCTGTCGGGCGAGTACCGCGATCGGAGCCCAGTGGTCGGGAACCAGCGTATGCAGAACTCCGACAAGCGCGACCGCCGCCACGAGCAGGTAGGTGGACGACGTCCCGGACACGGTGTCACTCTGTTTCTAGAGCGGCGACTCCGGCTTCCCCCGTTTCCAAACACATCAATCGCATAGGAGGGGCACCGGCCAGTAAGCATGGAGAGGGGACGGCCGCTCGCCCGCCGTACCCTCAGGCCCTGCGCCCGAGTGTGACGGAGCCGTGCGAGCGCAGGCAAATAACTTGCGGCAAACCAGAAGGGGTCTTTGTAAGCGAATGTTCAGATACATCGCGATCCTCGCTATCGCCGGGCTCACAGCGGCGTGCAGCGCACCACTTTCGCAATCGACAAATCCCGCAGCACCTCAGTCTGCGGCAGTCTCAAACGGTCACGCAAGTCCTGACGGCCCGTGCAACTACGTTAAGATGGAACCGCCGATGAAGACCATTAGCGTTAAACAGCAACTTGGTATCGCGGGGTTCTTGCGCTTGAAATCCTCGGGGAAATGCGAGTCTTTTTGGCTCTCCGGGAACTGGAGCACCAGCGGCGGTAAGATCATTCTCCGCAAACAAGGCAAGATGGTCATCTTCTCCGCCACGACGCCCGGCACGTATTACGTAACCGACCAAGTTTATTATGGAAGTTACTACTCGTACACCGGACAAAGCACGATAACCGTTAACCCCTAAAGCATATACCGCTGCGTTGCGCCCTTTGCAAAAGGGCGCAACGGAACACATAATCAGTGGATCGCGATTCCCCCGATATTCGATAAACAAGCCGGGCACTGGATCGTGTCGATAGGCTTGGGCTGGCCGTTCGCGCCGGCCGCGAAAACCGCGATCGAGGCACCCCGCAGCGTGGATTTCGCCAGGTAGGAGTTGCCGGCGCCATCGAGCGCGATGCCCAAAAGTAGACCGCTTTTGATCTCCTCTGTCGGCGCAGCGTCACCGTTCGAACCGGCAGCAAAGGTGAGGGCACTGGACCCTTTGCTCTCGTAGTTGCCGAACTCGACCGCATGGATGTTTAGGTTTGCATCGGGTACGGCTTGTTCCGCGTGCACGAGTTCCGTCGTCTTGCCGGCGATGAGTTGGGTCGGGGCAACGTTACCCTCGCTCCCGGCGGCGAACACGGCGACGCCGTTCTTCACTTGATTGGCGACGTACAGATTACCGGCTGCATCGAACGCGAGTCCGGCCGGATCGTTGAGATCCGTCTTGCTGCCCGCGATAACGCCTTTGGGAGGCGTGTCGCCCGTTGCATTCGGCGGAAAAATGAGGATGTATCCTCGGTATTGCGGCGTGTGCGGCTTATTGTTGCTCTGGTTCGCCACGTAGATATCGCCGTTGAGCGGATTCACCGCGACACCTGAGGGACTCAACAAATTCGTGTGGGGCCCATGGAGGTCTTGAATTGGAGCAACGTTTCCGGTCGCACCGGCCGCAAAGCCAAGTACGTCGGTTGACGTGACGTTTATGACGTAAATATTGCCGGAGGCACCGACGGCAACCATGTTGGGGTGGGAAAGATGCGTGTTCGATCCGTTGATATCCTGAATCGGCGTAACATCGCGGCCCCGCGCATTGCCTGCCAGCACGACCACGGCGTCCGGGATTCGGCCGCCGAGGCCGTAGTTCGTAACGTAGATGCACGGGCACGATGACGACCCCCTATGGATCAAAGCGGTGCCTTGTGACGCCGAAGGATTCGACGGTGCTCCGACGCCGCTCGCGCAACCGGCTAGCAACGCCATCGCCATCGCAATAACTGCAGAATTTCCCAGTGAAAAATGCATCGATAAACGCTCCTTTTCAGGCCCAGCTTCGTGCCGGCCGTTGCCGGTGTCAATGATTGCGACGGTTACCAGACCGCCACCCCGAATGTAGACGTCCCCGCCTTAAACGGCGAGCCCTTCACTTTTTTCAGAGCGCCCGTGCTCGCGTTGATGGCGAATGCCCCGACGCTATCGGATCCCTCGTTGGCTACATATACGAAGCCCGCGGGATCGACCGCGATTGATAGTGGGTCGCCGCCGGCTTTAAACGGCGATCCCTGAATCGGCGTCAAAGCGCCGCCATTAGGATTGATCGCAAAGGCGGAAACGTCTTTGGACGTTTCATTGCACACATAAACAAACTCGCCCGTAGGGTCGACTGCCACACCAAACGGGTAACCGCCGGTTGGAAACGGCGACCCCTTCACCTGCGTCAGCGCTCCGCTGGATGAAATCGCGAAGGCAGAAACATCATAGTCGAGATAGTTGGGAACGTAGAGAAATCTGCCTTGCGGATCGATCGCGGCGACGTAGGGCTCGTTGCCGGTTGCAAACGGCGATCCGTTTAGCGGCGTCAGCGTACCCGTGCGTGCCTCGATAGTGTAGGCGGAGATGTCTGCGGACAAAGAGTTGACAACGTAGGCGAATTTACCGATGGGGTCGATCGTAACGCCTTGCGGGGCGGAGCCGGCGGCAAACGGAGACCCTTTCACCGGCGTCAGCACGCCGGTACTCGCGTCAATCAAATACGCAGAAACGTTTCCGGAATCGAAATTGGTCACGTAGGCGAACCTGCCGGAAGGATCGATCGCTACTCCCGTCGGCCAAGAACCTGTCGCAAACGGCGATCCGCGCACGTGTTTCAGTACGCCGGTCGCATCGATCGAGTAGGCGGCAATGTCGTTGTTAGCGGCATTGGTCACGTAGACGAAGCCCGCAGGATGCGTCGCCAAAGCGTAAGGGTCGCCGCCTGTCGGGATTGGCGAGCCGAGCAGCGTTGTTAAGGCGCCGTTGCTTGCGATGGCATAGGCGTTAATGTTATTGGACAGCGTGTTGGTCGCGTACACGTAGTGCGCGCGCCTACGACTGGCGCCGGCATTTTGAGGCCGCCGCGCCTGCGAAACGGCGGCCGCCGGATTTAGCGATCCCGGGGTTCCGCTGCCGGCACACGCGCTAAAGCTCGCGACGATCGCTAACGGTCCGAGAGGTCGAAGGATGAGGCGATTCAGAATCATGAAAGCCTCCGCGTGACGCTCCTTTTAATTTTCAATGGCGCCCTTGCGTGCGCCTGTCATCGTCAGCTATGAGCGAAGTGCGGCTTGTTTGTCTACTTCCCGTCGGCCCAAGCCCAATCGGTGATGCGCCAACCCGCCGACGTGTTTTTCACGACGAGGGTCCAAGTCGATCCACTCTGCGTCACCGGCTTCCCGTGATGCTTGAACGTGTACGTGGTCGGCACGACCACGTAGGCAACCCTTCCCGTCACATCGACGAGCGTCGGCGTACCGAGCGCAACAAAAGCATCGGTATCGCCATCTTGCTTCGAAAAGGCAACGAACGCCTTATACCAATCGCTGCACGACATCCACGCGTGCGGCGGAAAATCGTCGATAATGCCGGTCGCGCTCGAGCACGCCGCAAATATCGTTTCGGCGTCGCCGTGGTTGAAGCCGTCGACGAACTGGCGGACCGGCGCCATCGGGCCGGGCGGCGCGGCGCCGATGCAAAAAATTGCGAGCACCAACGCCGGCGCAATAGCTTTCAAACGCTCTAGATTCATTCGCAAGCCTCCGAGAACGCTCTTACGCTAACCGGCCGAGCGGCCCCTATTCAAAGTTCTGCCACTTCGCCATGGACGTGGCAAAGCGCGGCGTCTTGAACGCACCGGTGCACGCGTTTGCGTCGATGTTTTTCGCCGAGCCGGCGCGCAGAAACTCAATCATCAGTCGCGTCGTGCACGGCGTGTCGACGCCGTGACCCGCCCCGCGTACGAGCACCAGTTTTCCATTTGCAAGGTACCGCACGGCACCCATCGCATACTTGGGCGGCGTCGCCGGGTCGTCGGAGCCGTTAAGCAACAGCACCGGAACGCCGCTCACTACTGGATCGTTGAAGTTTGCCGGCATCGGATCGACTTTCCACGTCCGGCATGCGTTTCGTTCGGCACGCACGCGCAAATCGCCAGTGAACGAGTGCGCTGCTGCAACCTGAAGTTCTTGCTCAGAAATGAATGGGTCGAAATCGGCGCATCGATATGCGAGATTCGTTCCGGCATCCTGTCCGTTCGCCATGAACTGCGACCAAAGGTTCACCAGCCGACCCAACGGCACGTAATCGGCCTGATAGGCCCGCTCGATGATGAACGGCAAATACGCCGCGGTTTCCGGAAAGTACAAATTTTCCCGAATGCGATCGACGAGTACTTCGCGTGAAAGCAGCACGGATTGAAGTTGTTTCGTCTTCGGATTCCTGACGGTAACGCTCAGCGGCTTCTCTTCGAAGCGCGCAACGACAGCATAAAAATGCTCGCGAAAGTGAGGAAACTGTTTTGCGCAACGCGGGTCGCGCGAACACTTTGACGTCAAATCGTCCAACGCGGTCTGCGCGCCATCGGGCGCGCCCGGAAGCGGCATGAAACCCGGGGCGCCGATTGCCTCGAGCAACGCGCTTTTGACGTGGTCGCCATGACGCCGCAGATACACAAAGGAAAAGAACGACGCGTAGGAGCCGCCGTAGAGGATGAGTTTGTGGTAACCAAGAGCCGCTCGAACGTCATCCAGATCGTCGACGGCGTTATTTGTATTATATTGGCTCGGATTGCTGGTTTTGGCATAGCGCTGGTAGCACGCTGACAGAATCTTGTCGGGCCAAATCTGCAAGAAGTACGTTGCCATGTCGTTGTAAGGCGAGATGTTGCAGTTAGTCGGGTTCGAGGTCCCCATGCCGCGACTGTCGACGAAGAGGACGTCGTAGCGATCCCTAACTTTTGCGACAATCGGATCGTCGCCATCGGCGACGGGAGCGGCGTCGGGTACGGCCGGTACGCCCGGACCGCCCTCGATGTAGGCGAGCGCGTCGCCCGTGGGATGCTGCGCCTTCAGCACGACGACGCCGAGGTTGATGATCCGACCGGATTTCGCGTCGCGATTTTCGTAAACGCCGAACATTCCGCATTCTGCCGCGATTTTTCTATCGCCTTGCGTGCACCGTTTGAAATGAGGGCCGAGACTCGGACCGTTCGCAAGTGACGATGATGGCAACAAAAGAAGAACGTACACGAGGGCTGCTGCCGCACCGATGAAAGGTCCCATCCAAATGAAGATTGGCCTCGGCGATTCGGATTCCCTCGGCGCAGCAATTCCTAGAGTACTTGTCACGTTTGCTATTTCGGGATGTAGCCGTACGCAACACTCACGCATTCGGATGACCGTCTTGCCGAAGCGCGGCAAAAACAGCGACGAACGTTGCGTTGTGGCTCGCTCGGCACGCGCCCGTCTATGGGTGTGGAACGCCTTGACGTCGCATTAGCGAGGCAGTGCAAGAAACAGTACACCGACGTAAACGAGCGTCATGACCATCGCCTGACCGGTGATCCATTCTTGCGCGCGGCGCGAGCGTAGGAAGTATGCGGCGGCGCTCACCGCAGAGAAGAACAGCAGAAACGCGGCGTTGAGTAGCGAGTTCATGCGCCCCGAACGCGCGATTTCTTCGGCAATGCTGATTAACGGTAGAAAGAAAAGCAGACCGTAGAACCACGCGCGATTCCGAAAAAACCACTCGCCCAGATCGAGCCTTTCGGCCTCCTCGCGGCCTGGTAACACGAGTGATGACAAGAGAAACAGAACGACCGGCGTCAGTAATTGCAGCCAGAAGTCTCCAAAATTCCATTGCGCCGTGTGGCGGACGCTCCACTGTGCCCACCAGTGCTGCACGGCGATAAAAAAGAGCCAGATTGCCCAGGCAATCGGTGGCCAATAGAAATCCACGCGTTCGCGCGCAGTGATAACGATGGCTAGTCGTCCGAGGACGTTGGCAATCGCCAATCCCAGCACGATCGACGTTAGGATGGTGAGGTAATCGAAAGGATTACCAGTCATGCTTCGTGCTGCGGGATGCGGCGGGTTTTCGCCTGCCGCTGCGCCTGGACTCGGTCAGCAGCCGCCTTTCGCGCCGAAAGCCAGCGCGCCCGAATCAAAGGCCTCGCCGCCGTACACTTCGTCGTACGTGCCTTGGCCGATGGTGCCGCGACTGGCGGGCGCAACGAACACCAAACCGGCATTCTGACTGTATCCCTGTGCTTGGATCGTCGCAACCATCAAGTGGTTGATGAGTTGGAATGTGCCGTACGGATACTTGTGACTACCGATAACGAGCGATGCCGAGCCGCTATGCGGGAAGCCATTTTGGCCATTATCCGTTAGCGTCAGGCAGAACGTGCCATTGCTGTGTTGCGAATGCGTGACGGTAACCGGCCAACTACCGCTGTAACTCGTAGCGGCACTGGCTGGGACGACCGCCGCTAATGCGGCAACGCCGACAATCAAAATCCGTCCGAGAGAGCGCAAGACGGTTCTCCTTTCGAGAATCGGGGAGAGGCAGTGCCAAGAGCCTACGCGCGGCTCATGAAGAATTTGTTAATCCGGCAGCCTCGTAGACGGCCCTGCCCGCCCTTGGACGCCGGCTTTGCATTGACAAAGGCAGCAGAAAGGCGCAACTTTGTTAGCAGCGGTTTCGTCCATTTTCGGCCCTTATTTCCGCGCGGAGATAATAGGAAATGAAGTGTCTGTATAGGCTCCTAGCCGTTTGTTTTACGGCAATACTTTTGGCCTCGTGCGGCGCAACCACCGATGGCCTCTCTTCCCCAGCGCTACAGTCGGGAAGCGGCCACTCGATGGGTCGAAGTGCTAACCACTTTGTACCGCACTACATCACGGTGAAGCCCAGCGGGATTAACTACGCGACGCTCAGAGCGCAGGCGAAAGCAGGCGAAACCATTCCGTTCTACACCGGCTCGGTGAAGTCGCCCCTCGATGGCATTACCTATTCGTACGAGATCGTGGGGAAAAACCCAGCGACGCCGCCCGCTCAGGAAACGGATATTTTGTTCGTCCCGATCGTATTAATTCTCAAATTCCCGGAAGGAACTCTCGATCCGACGCAAGCCGGTTGCAACGATACCGTATCGGTACAGGATCGCTTCTTCAAAGGCCCGGATTTCGAAAAGACACACCTGACTTCGAATGGCGTGGACGTAGGAACTGTTGAGATCGACGATGCTTTCCAGCGAGCAGAGTTCTGGAATATCCTGGCCGGTCCGGATTACCATCTCGTGTTAAAGCCTGCGGTATCACCGATCGTCGTGACGAGGGATGCGCCCGCGGATTCGTATACATTCGACGGCGTCTGCTCGGGGAGCCACTTTGTTGGCGTCGTCCCCTGGGGCGCATACGACGAAATGGTTAAAGACCTCGCGGAGAAATATGCGAAGCCGACGGAAATTCCGTTGGTCCTCACCTACAACGTCGTCATGAGCAGCGACTACGGCAGTTGCTGCATCCTCGGATGGCACAGCGCGTTCGCACGCAAGGACGGGGCCGGCACGGAAGTCTACAGCGCAGCGGTATACAACGACGACGGCACTTTTTACGACTATCCCGGAGTGGCGGACATCCACGCGTGGACGCATGAGATCGGCGAAATTTACAACAATCCGTTCGGGCATAACGCAACTCCCGCGTGGGGGCACAGCGGTCAGGTGTTCGGCTGTCAAGCCGATCTCGAAGTCGGGGACCCGATGACGTTCGATACCTTTGACCACGAGTACAACGGATTCCATTACCATCCGCAAGAGCTCGCGTTCTTCTCGTGGTTCTACCGTACACCGTCAACGGGCACTGGCGGCAGCTACTCGTTCAAGGGGACTTTTGGTAGTACCCAAGGCGCTTGTCGTTGACGGCAACCTGAGTTACGCGGGCCCCGGAGCCAACGAGCCTCCCCCAAGAAGCGGCTTGAGAAATGCGCCATCGTTGACGCCGACTTCGGATGCAATCAGGTCGTTGAGCAGTCGATTCATGCGCAATATCGTTTCGCGGTTTTTCTCCGGCTCGAGCACTAAGTTGTGCACTTCGTGCGGGTCGTTATGCAGGTCGAAGAGCTGCGCGTCGTTGTTTTTAAGAATTTCTGCGAGCGTAGTAGGTGTGTTGAAGGCGGTCGGCGCGTAATAGCGGCCGAACTTGTACCGGCCGTCGAAGGCAAACGAAACCAGTCCGCGGTTTGTCATTTTCGCTTTTGAAATGGGAGGCTGCTGCGTGGACTCCAGCATCTGCGAGTCCATCACGGCCTTCAGATACTCGGCATCGACCGTGCCAAGACCCATGTAATTGTAGAGCACGCCCTGGCGCATCTCGTGGACCTTTGCTGCGTTCGGATTCCTCAGCAGCCGTGAGAAGTCGCGCCCCGGCAGCCCCTCGACGGCCTCTGCCCGCTTCTCTTGCGGCAAGCCGGTGAGCCCGACGAATGTTGGGACCAAGTCAAGATGGCTTGTGAGCGCCGTGCACGTCGCACCGCTTGCGCCGCTAGGATGGGCGATAAACATCGGCACGTGCGCGTTTTGCTCGTAGATGAACGGACCTTTACCTTTGAGGCCGCCGTGCGAACCGCCCATCTCGCCGTGGTCGGCTGTAAAGATCACGACCGTGTCGCGCCACAAGTCCATTTCATCGAAAACATCGACGATCTGTTTGACGCTGCGTTCGTTATCCTGAATCGTGTTCAAGTAGTAGTTGTAGAAAATCGTCCACATGTCTTTACGGTCGGTGGGAATCGTGCCCGACCAACCGTCCCAGCCTTCTTTGTATTCCGAAAGTGCTTTGGGCATTCCGGAAGCGCTCAACGATTCTGAAAGGCTCGGCGCCAATGTTAACGGCCATTTCTTTTCGTAGATCGAGTTGGGAGGCGGCGGCGGTGTCGCAGACGGCGTCACGGGCTTTTGAACCGCGGGCTCGCCGGGAATGTTGGCGTCGCCGTACATGATGTCGTGTGGGTTGACGAAGGCCGCGACCATGAAAAACGGTTCGCCGTGCTTACGCGATTGCAAGGCGGCGTTGCGCAGCCAGCGTACGCTCTCGCCGGCAATGAAGGAGTCGTTTTCAAAGCCGCTCAAGGGAGCACTCCCGATATCGCCGCCGGCGCTGAAAACGTCGAAACCGTAGGGTTGAGCAACCCGGCTATAGTTCACGCTAGGTTCGGGATTTAATATACTCTTGTCCATCTCGAACTTACCAAAATAAGCGGTTTTGTATCCGAGGCCTTTGAGGATCGAGCCCATATTGGGGATACTCGGATTGAGTGTTGGAACGAAATCGAACTGCATTTGATCGATGACGTGGTGGTGCTGCGGAGGCCGGCCCGTGAGGAAGGTCGCGCGCGACGGCGAGCATTGCGCCGAGGCGATATAGTGGTTGGCGAACGTGACGCCGTTGCGCGCTATTCGGCTCGTACCTTGTAGCGTATATTCGGGTCCACCAAGAAGTTGATGCGTCTGCTGATCGACGATAATGAAGACGATGTTATAAGGCGGCTGGCCTGGCGACCCTTTGGGTACGTGATGTTCTTCGGCAGGCTGTACGGATGGCGATGCCTCCGCGATGCTTGGTAATCCGAGTGCGGCAGCGGCCAGAGTCGATGCTCCAACCAGCACATCGCGACGGTTCACCGTGGCCTTAGACTCCGTCTCTTTCATTGGCGAAGCTCCTTTAGTACGGCGCGACTGATTGCGTTTTTGATGAAGTGCTTCGATTTTTCGGCCGGGCGAGAAATCCCCCCGCTCCCTACGGCTCACGGATAGTTCGCTGTAAACCGTTGCGACTCGAGCTGGTTGTAAATGAGTTGGAAAGCGTCGGGGCCGATGCTGACTCCGCCGCGAAACGGGTGATCGACGGCCGCGATCATGAAAATGAGAAGCGACACTAGGATGCCGCAAACGAGCGTCATCGCGAGATGAACTTTAAATCGCTCCAAGGCAAGGAAGTAGGTGAGAAATACCGTTAGTATGCCGCCAATGATTACCACGGCCCACAGGGCTGCCGGGAGCCCTGCATCTTTGTCGTGCAAACGCAAGCGCCGCAATTCAATCATGCGTTCGAATTCGTCAATCGTCGAGGCGTCGACGATCCGCTCACGCTCGGTCTTAGGCTCAAAAGAATAGAGTGTCGCTTGAAACGCGTTCAATACAGCGGCGGGTTTAGGCGGCACGATGCCGTGTTGCAGGAGTGGCCAACCGTCAATGACGGCCCGGGTGTAGGCGCGCAACTCTTCCCTCAGCTTTCCCGCGTACGGCTCGGGATAGGTGGAAACGTTCCGATAGAGAGTTGCGACCGCACTGGCTTCTCGCGTTACATTGTCGTCGTAAGTCGCGAATTGCTCCCACGCCGCGACGGCAATGAGACCGGCGACGATGCCGTAGAAAACGGCCGCCGCCGCGATGAAGGCATCGACGCCCTCGTTATGGCCCGGACGGGGCCCGGTTATTGCGAGTACGAAGCGCCGCGTTGCGTATAGTCCGGCTACGGAGAGAGCGGTAAAGGCGCCGACGATCAACAACCCCATTAGCCAGGTTGGTAAATCGTACAACCAAAGCACTCATGGCCTCCCGGGACTTCGCGTCCCCAATGCATAATACGATGCGGTCTTCGTTTTGGTCAAAGTGCATTCAACGCTCTACGCGGCATCCCGGAGGTAAGAATGGTCAAGGCTCGCGGCGCTTGGCTCATAGGCCCGCTATCGGCATCTACTGCATTTTTCCTCGCCGGCTGCAGCTCGACAATCGCAACGAACGCACCGGCTCCCATGCACTCAACGGCACCGTCGCCTATTCAGCACGTCATTATCGTATTTCAAGAAAACCGCAGCTTTAACAGCCTATTCATGAAATTTCCGGGGGCCGAAACGAGCACCACGGGACGCTGCGTGCCGTACACGCCTACCGGCTCCCAAGAGATTTGTAACGACCCGGATCCCAAGAAGCGCGTCGTGAGAATGCATCAGATTACGCTGGAGAGTTGCGGTTGCCTCGGCGGCACCGATATCGAGCATAGTCACCGAACCCTCGAAGTCGAATACGACGGCGGCAAGATGGACGGCTTCGACGAAATATCGTACGGCACGAGAGGCTCGCTTGGCCCGGCGAAATTCTATCCCTACGCATTCGTCGAACGATCCGAGGTTCAACCGTATTGGGACATGGCTAGCCGATACGGACTAGCCGATCACATGTTTTCGACGGCGACCACCGACAGTTTCGTCGCGCATCAGGAGATCATCGCCGGCTCGACGCGATTGAACGGTAACATGTCGCTCACCGATACTCCATCGAGCATTCCGTGGGGGTGCGATGCTCCGCCGGGGACGGTGACCGGTGTGATTTACACGAGCGGTCGTGTGAACGATTTTGGCGGCCCGTTTCCCTGTTTAAACGCGTACAAGACGATGGCCGACGTGCTTGATGCCGGCGCAGTTACCTGGAAATACTACGTGGAGTCCTACGATCTAAATTCACCGTACGCCGATTTTGGCGGTCGCGTATGGGATGCGTTCGACGTCATCAAGGGCGTCCGGTACGGCCCTGACTGGAAGAACGTTACCATTCCGAACACTACGATCTTTGACGACATCAAAGGCGGCAAACTGCCTGCGGTGTCGTGGGTAATGCCCACGCTCGCGGCCTCCGATCATCCAGCCAGTGGATACAACTTAGGCCCTTCCTGGGTGACGTCGGTCGTCAACGCGGTGGGCAAGAGTCAGTATTGGAAAGACACCGCGATACTGATCATGTGGGACGATTGGGGCGGATTTTACGACGGCGTTCCTCCGCCGCAACTGGATTACACGAGTCTCGGAATGCGCGTACCGTTGATCGTGGTTTCACCCTACGCAAAACCACATTTCGTCTCGAAGACGCAGTACGAGTTCGGTAGCGTACTCAAATTCATTGAAGAGAACTTTGGGACGAACTCCCTGGGATCCACCGACACGCGTGCCAACTCGATCGTTGACATGTTCAACCTTAGCCAACCTCCGTCGGCATTCAAGCCGTTCTCGGCTCTCTTTGGACGGCAATATCTGCTCAACCATCAACATTTGGAGGATAGTAGCAAAGTCATCGAGCGCAATGGGGGGCCGCCCGACTAGAGGTAAGACTCTCTATTGTGAAAGTTCTTGCAGCGTATTCGTTTTGGTATCGGTATAGAACAACGCCGTGTCGCTATCGGTCGTACCCGTCGCGAGAAGTCCAAAGATGTGAGCGGTCGTGCTCGTGTCGATTGTTTTGGTAGCGAGTATCTTTCCCGTCGGCGTCAGCTCCACAAGCGTGTTTCCACCTTTGGTATTCGCAACGATGAGGTTTCCGTTTGGCAGAAGCGCTGACGCTACGGGCGCATTGAGCGGCGAGCCGCTATAGACGACCTTCGCACACGTCTTTGACGGGTGAACGCATTTGAACGTCTTCCCTCCGCGTTGCACCACGATCTCGTCCTTCTCAAGAAGGTTGCTGGCGTTCGAAACGGCGATAACCGTGTTATCAACCCCGTCCACGATGTAGAGGGTATCGTTGCAAAGGCTTCCGATACGGTGGTTATTGTACTGCAACCCGGATGGACCCAAGACGCCCCAACCGAAGCCTTTGTTGATCGCGAAACCGCTTATCACTTGGGTTAATTTCGTTTTGCCGCTAACCGAAGTAAATGCTACTTTGACCACCGAGCCGGTTTGGGAATTCGAAACGTAGATATCCTCGGGCGCGTAAGGAAGGCCGCAGAAAGCATCGACGTCGTCGAACGGCCCCGCCATGAACGCACTAAAACTCTGCTTGAGGGAACCGGTTTGGTCAAATTTCGAAACGAAATTGCTGCCTCGTCCCGTGCCATACACTTGATTTGCCTCCGTAATGGCATTACCGTCGCAACCCGATATCTTGGTGTTTTGCGTAAAGGTTACCGGCTTGGATCTCGGCTTGGGGTTGAGAACTTCGATCGTAGTGCCTTTCCCAGTAGTGCCTGCAGAGTTCTCGAAGTTGCAGACGAGCAACTGGCCCGCCTGAAGCACGAAGGTCGATCGAACTAGCGAGATTTTGCGCGGGCCCTTGTCGCCATTCTTACTATCGACCGTCGAGCCGATTGCGACGTTCTCGGTAAGTTTTTTCAAAATCGAAGTCGTGTCGACTGGAGCGATGGAATCGACGGTCGGTGCGGAAACTAGCGATGCTCCGCTCGGAACCGCGGTGCTTCCCCCGCACGCCGAAGTAAAGAACAGGGTACCAGCGATCAGCACAAGCACGCGATTGTTGAAAGTCGGCATTCTAAACCTCGATCGAGACGCAGTAGTGACGAAGTCGGGTTCGAACTGCTCTGTTCGTCGCCTGCAAGGGCGGGCGATTCCGTATGGCGCGATTCACCTTGGTGGGCTTGACCTGGTGGCCGGACAAGCGCCCGCGGCTTAGGGTTGCGCTATCGCAACCTGCCGACTGCGGTCGTCATCTTCATGAATTCGAGCGGCACAAATACCTATATCAAGACGATGTTGGCCAGATTGCACCAAGGAACTCCCAAACGAGTAGCGGCAAATACGATCTGCGATCGTTTCTACTGAATGAAGGGAGTTAACGTAGTGAATACTACGGGTCTAATGAAATACGCCGGTGCTGTTGCCGCACTTGCAATATGCTCGGCGTGCGCCGGCGGCTCAGCGGGTGCGCCATCGAACACCGCGCTCAACGGCGAATACATCGGTGGAACGGCCTCGGCCAACGCCGGGCTGTCAACAGCCGCACGCCCAAATCTGAGCGGGCTGCCGCATTACGTGAAGAACTTTCCGGATCAGGCCGGGATGTTGAAGCTGATGAACTTCGACTACACCATCAATTTTTATGGCAGTTATGCCAGCATCTTCCACTATCCGCCGGACTTCCATCAGACCGGAACCATCAACAACGTCGGCGGCCAAGGATGCACGAACGTTCTGTACGGCTACGGGAAGAACATCGTTTGGATCGTCGCGGCATACAACGACATCGCGGAGTTCCAGGTTCCGAAAAAGCAGATCAAAACGCTCTCTGTTTCCGACGGCAGTATGCCATCGAGTTGTGCGATGGATTTGAACGGTGACCTTGCGGTCGGGATCTTGACGGGACCGTCTACGGGCGACATCCTCATCTTCAAAAAGGCGAGCGGCTCTGGCACCTTCATTAAGACGCCGCTGGCTAGAGAATACTTTGACGGCTACGACAACAAGGGGAACCTCTTTTTCGACGGCTTCACCAGCGCGTCTGCCTTCGCGCTCGTCGAGCTTCCACATGGCAGCAGCACCCCCAAGCTCATCACAACGAGCAACACCGTGCAGTTCCCCGGTTCGGTGCAGTGGGATGGCACCTACGTGACCGTCTTCGATCAGTTAGCCAACAAGATGTATCGGTACACAATAAGCGGAACGACGGCGACCTTAAAGAATACGATCGCGTTTTCGGGTTCCAGCGACTGCGCCCAAACCTGGATCGCGACGGGTGTCGTCTATTGCGGTGATGCGGGTAACAACAACGGCGAGGTTTTCAACTATCCTGCCGGCGGCTCACCGATCGCGACCTTTATCGGGAACTTCAACGAACCACTCGGTACGGTGGCTGCAAAGAACTAATCCGCGTTTTTGTCTACGACAAGAACGTCACAAACCATGAGCACCGGTTTAAACGCCGGTGCTCTCGTGTTTCTCGAGTCATACGCTGCCGCTGCATTGCTTGCCGTCTCTCGTTAATAACAAACAGCGACTAAAAAGGCGACGTTAACCGCAGAAGAAAATTGCTACCGTTGGCAATCTGCGTCGTGTTAAAACCGTTGGCGACTTTGATGGGATACTGATGGTTCAGAATGTTGAGCCATTGAAGCGAAACGCCGAGTCCCTGGTTCTGCGCACCGCCAGTCGTAACCGTCTTGCCGAGAGCTAAGTCGACCGTAGTGTGGGCCGGCAGGGTTCCCTTCAGACTGGTGTTTGCATCCTCAAACTGCACGGGGAAGCCGCTACCGTAGTTGGCCTGCAGAGTCGCGAACCACAGTTTCTTCAATCCACCGAAGCGATGCGTATACGCGGCCGTGGAAGCGACCGTTTCGCTATGGTCTTCCAGTGATAGCTGCGCGACGCACGAGACGCCCGGCGGATTCGGGGGGAAGAGGAACGTCGATCCCGAGACGCACGCCGCATACGAGCCGGAGACGGTTCCGGTAAAGAACCACTCGTCGCCGGTGAGCATGCGATCCTGGAGGCGAAACTCGACGCCATTGTTTAGACCAATCGAATTGTTAAACACGGCAAAGACGGGCGTGTTTAACAGTTGCTGCGTGTCGAGAATGTTGACGACGCTCTTCCTGAAGATGTTGAGCGAGCCTGAAAACTGCGAGTTAAACGAATGCGTGACGCCCATTTCGTAATAGGAATCGCTCTCGGGTTTGAGATCGTAGACAGGATTGGTCGTCGAGCAAGCCTGTTGCGCGGAAAGAACGACGCAGTCTTGGCGAACGTCCTCAAGCAGTGGTGCGGCATAAAACTTTCCATAGAACGCATGCGCGACATTCTTGCCTCCGTCCCAAACGCTCACACCGATTCGCGGGCTGATCTGAAACCCGCCGACGTATCCCGTGGAATGATCGTAGCGCAGCCCATAATTCCAAACGATGTTAGGCGACATTTCCCATTTGTCTTCGGCGTAGATGCCGATCTGCGAACCGGCTTGCCCCTGCGGTGCGACGTAGGCGGGGAAATATGGGGTAGAGACTTTCCCGCTGCTCGCGCAGTCCACGTAGTAGCAGGCAAAGACTTGGGTCGCGGTCGCCGTCTCCCGGTTGACGTCCAAACCGATTTTCCATGCGTGGTTTTTCGTCGCCCGAAAGTCCGAAGCGCGTAAGCCGACATACTCGGCGAACGTATTTTGCTGCAATCCAATGCCGTGAACGGTATTGGCGCAGGTTGGCGGACAGACGCTGAAGTCCGGCGAGGTAGACAGCACGTCGAGGGGAAGGTCGCCGTCGTAGGCGATGGCAGTCGAGCGCCACCAGGGAATGACTTGGAAGATCCCGTTCCCATCGCGCGAGATCGTCGTCCAGTTTAGATTCGAGAACCGATCGTACTCGCGTTGCGTATCGAGCGTACCCGGTGCGTCGAGAATCGGGTCGTAGGGATTGTTCGGGTCGGTGTTGATTGGCACCTGAAACTGCGAAAACTGGTTGGAGTAATCGAACGCCAGCGTACTGCGGGCGCTCAGTTGGGTGAGGAACCGCAGGAACTGATCGCTGCTGGAACTGGCGTCGTTAGTCGGACTAAAGGTGGGCGCGTCGAGGCCCCGGTCAGTGGTCTCGGAGTTCGCATTGAAAAATAGTTCGCTCGATCCAAATCGCGATGCAATATCAAGCGTTCCGACCCCCTGACCCTGATTACCGGCTCCCCCAGTAATAACCCCATAAAACCCGGGCGGTATATCGGTCGGCCGGTTGCTGATGATGTTGACGACGCCTCCCATGCGGTCGCCGCCGAACTCGGCTGGAATGGCGCCGGTAAGGACCTCAATCGAGTCGATTGATTTCGGATCGATGATCTCGGCAAAGTTCGAGGTTGTTGCCAGCGGAAGAGGAGCACCATCGATGTTGTACGTCACTCCATGAAAGCCGTTGATTACCGGTTCGTTGTATGAGAACTGGATGACGCCCGGAAGCGTTTCGATCATCTTATTGAGGCTGTTGTTGACCGGCGATGCCTGTATCGTCGCCTGGTCGAGCAAATGGACGGACGGAGCGTTGGACTGTGCGCCGTGTCCGACAGCCGATACCGTCGTACTCGCAATAGTGGTAAGTTTCGTCGACAGGGGCACGTCGATGGTGGCGACAGTGTTGCTGGTTACCGTAACGAGGACCGTGAGATCGTGCGCGCCGGACGAATGTGCGATGAGGCGGTATTGGCCGAACGGAACCAGCGGAAAGACATAGTTGCCCGAGGCATCGGCTGTGGTGACGAATTTTGAACCTTGACCCTCGAGAGTAACGGTTGCGCGCGGAGCGGGCTTTGCATCAACCGTGATTGTGCCGCGAATCAGACCCGTCGTCGCGGCGCCCGCCGGGACGGCGCAGAATAAGGCGACGAGCGTGAAAATAAATGCGAAGAAAACGGCGACTCGCGCCGAGAATAATCGGGACATGTGTCCTCTCCGATCTAGTGAGGCTGAAAGTGCGAACGAAGCAGGGCGCGCAGGTTATGCGCGGGCGTTCGCGATCGGAGGAGGACGAGCGAAGCGACGCCGCAGCAGCGGCGACCGGAGAATTATCGGGGGTTGTTGCGTGCGGCGAACCCACGCGGGAATACGCCTTAAAAATGGCGGCCGGGAAACGGCGAACGTCGCGTCTACAAGGAGACGGAGAGTAAACCGAGCCGCGACACCGAGTAGCGCCGCCGACACAACAAGGCAGAGCAGCGTAAATAGAAGAGAAGCCGCGGCGTGCTCGGGTTCAATGCGCTCGCCGAGTGCGAACCAAAAGCACGTGGCACCAAAGATAGTCGGAAGGGCCGGAAGCCGTTCGCCGATGCGTGCGGCCAGCACGCTGCCGTCGGCTAGTCGCCCAGCTCCACCCCACGCCACCGCGGCAAAGGCCACACCCATGCCGAGAGAACCCACCACGGCTAGTTGCAGAAGCAGGCCGTTGTACGCTCCGCCCATGGCGTGTTCGCCGCCGAAGATAACCGCGTGTGCGACTAGCGAAGCTAGCAAGCCGAGAACCAGGGCGCCCGGCAACTCCCGAAGGCTCACAAGGCCATTCTTACGCCGAAGGCGGCGTAACGGCCTTGGGGCTGCGGGATCGGTCGCGCCAAAGTTCGACTACTGCCTTGCCATTATCATACCGAGCACCTGCTCGCGATCCAGAAGGTGATCGGTGCTGTCACCAGACGTTTCGATAACAACGACCTCTACTGTGCCGTTAAAGGCGCTCTTCTCGGCGGGCATTTCAGCGATCATTGGCGAGCCGCGCTTCAATCCGACATCCGACGTTTCGTCGGCCGAGAACACTATCGGAGCGGTTGCCTCAATGCGGCCGTTGCCGACGGCTTTCCCGTCGATGTAAAGCGTCACATTGCCGCCCTTGGCGAGACCGCCGCCATCATAAGCAAACTCCATCCTGACCTGGTGTTTCCCGGCAGTTAGCACTTGCGTAGACTCGATCGCGGTTTGTCGAAGCCCAACCAAATTGTAGAGATATTTTAGCTTTCCGTCTTTGACGTAGAACATCCAGCCGCCGGCGATCCCACCCTGCGACAGGATGACTCCTTGCGCGTACCTTCCTTCAGGAATGACGAGCTGAGCGGTGATCGAGTGGCTCTTGTTCTTCACGTTGATCAAGCCGTTCTCGTTGAGCCCGCCCATGCCGTTAGCGAGGACCTGAGAATTGCCCCGCACCAGCACCGGTCTTCCCGCGAGGTCTGAATTAAATCTCTCGGATCCGCGATCGTCCATCGGCAAGACGCCATTTCTGGTGGCTTCGATAATCCAAAGACGTTGCAGTTCGTGTAGCTTATCCGGCATCTCTGTCGAGAGATCGTGTGCCTGCGACCAGTCCTTGTTTGTGTCGTACAGATCCCAGACGTCATCGTCAAACGGCGGGGCTTGCCCTGTCATGACCCAGGGCGTCCGATGGCGCGTGACCGCCGTCCAACCCTTGTGGTAAATTCCTCGGTTACCGAACATCTCAAAATATTGCGTTTCATGTCGGTCGGCCGCCTTCGCATCGTCGAAGCTGTAGAGCATGCTCACGCCTTGCATCGGTACCTGTCCAACACCATTAACAATATTGGGTTCAGACAGTTGAGCGGCCTCAAGAATTGTTGGAGCAACGTCAATAACATGGTGAAACTGATTACGAATATCCCCTTTTGACTGAATTCCGTTAGGCCACCGCACGATTGTGCCGTTGCGCGTGCCACCCCAGTGTGATGCGACCTGTTTCGTCCACTGGTAGGGCGTGTCCATCGCGTGAGCCCAACCGACAGCGTAGTGATTGTACGACTCGGGGCCACCCAGCTTGTCCATGTGCTCCGTTAGGAAGGCAACGCTCTCCAGCGCGCCCATTCCATTGAAGGGGATTACTTCGTTGAAGGTGCCCTGCAGCGTGCCCTCGGCTGAGGCGCCGTTGTCGCCGATAATATAGTAAATCAGTGTATTATCGAGCGCCTCGATCTGTTCCAAAGCGTCGATCAAGCGGCCAATGTGATAGTCGGCGAATTCAAAGAAGCCCGCGTACACTTCCATTTCGCGTGCGAGCACGCGTTTGAACTCCGCCGTCTGTGAGTCCCATGCGGGAATCTCTTTTGGCCGCTCGGTGAGCTCACAGTTCTGCGGAACGACGCCGAGTTTTTTCTGTCGCGCAAACGTCTCTTCCCGAAGCTTGTCCCAGCCTTGATCGAACTTGCCCTTGTATTTGTCAGCCCACTCCTTTGGCACATGGTGGGGTGCGTGCGTGGCACCGGGAGCAAAATACATGAAGAACGGTTTATCTCCGGCGAGCAGTCGCTGCTGGCGTACCCAGGCTATTGCACGATCCGTCATGTCCTCCATAAAGTGGTAACCCTCGGCAGGCGTCTTCGGCGCATCAACGACTTTTGTGCCTTCGTGAATCGACGGATACCATTGATTCGTCTCACCCGCGATGAAGCCGTAAAAGTGTTCGAAGCCAGATCCCGTCGGCCAGCGATCGAACGGTCCAACTGGGCTAGCTTCCCACACCGGTACCTCGTGGCACTTTCCGAATTGCGCAGTCGAATAGCCGTTAAGCCGAAGAATCTCCGGGAGCGTCGCCATTGAGTTAGGTCGTACGGAGCTGTAACCTGGAGCTGAGGTCGCGATCTCCGTGATGCCGCCCATTGCCACTGTGTGGTGATTGCGCCCGGTCAGTAATGCGGCGCGCGTCGGTGAACAAAGCGCCGTGGTATGAAAGCGCGTGTAGCGTAGCCCATCCTTAGCAATCCGTTCGGCGGTCGGTGCCTGGCACGGACCGCCGAAGACGCTCGATGCGCCGAAGCCGACGTCATCAATCAAGACGATGAGTACGTTCGGAGCGTCCTTGGGCGGCCGCAGGGGCTCGATCGGTGGGAAACTTGAGTCTGGGTCCTTGGCATCGTAGGCAACGAACCCGGCGTACGGCTTGTCTGGAATCGGGAGTACTTCACGCTGCACGCGTTTCTGCGCTTTTGGTGAATCGTCTGAACTCGGCATTTGGCCTCCAAAATAACGCGACCGATTCGTCGCCGGGCGGGGAGTGCTAGCTATACGACGAGCATAAAGCGCATCCTTGAAAGAGAGGGGATCCTGTGATGTGAACCGGCTAAGGTTAATCTGCGATAATGTTTATATCGCGTCTGCTTCGCGATTGATTTCTGACAACGAATACGGGTCGCGTTTTCGATCATTCGTTTTCTTTCCGTGGCGTGGGCGAGGCAGCTTGCGAGATCGCGGCTTGGGCAGCACGATGGGATTGAGCCGCCGTTGCAGAACCTCTGAACTCAAGATGTGCTCGTAGCTTAAGGTATGTGCGCGTGCGGATCTAACGTGTCGCAGCAGCACGATGGCTTCGGGAGGATAGGGCTACCAATGAAACGGCTACGTATTCTCATCGGCATGTGTCTTAGCGCGGCGCTCCTTGTTGCATGTGCCCGAGGCAACAACGGCCTCCCAACCCTAGACCAGCTCGCGCTCTCACCCCAGTCTCAGCGGCGGCCTCTGGCGTCATCCGGATCGCACGCGGTGAAGATGAATACCGCAACGGAAGCCGTCCTCTATAGCTTCTGCTCCATTGGACCGTCGTGCCAAGACGGATCTTATCCGCTTGGCGGATTAGTTATCGTGAACGGCACGCTATACGGCACGACCTACTACGGCGGGGATCGCGGCCAAGGCCTCGGCTTTGGCACGGTCTACGGTATCACGACCGGCGGCACGTACAGTCAGCTCTACAGCTTCGCGGGCGCTCCGAAGCACGGACCCGATGGCGCAAATCCTTTAGACATCCTGACCAACATGCGTGGCACGTTTTACGGAGCGACCTTCGATGGTGGCGCAAGCGGTGACGGCATCATCTTCAGTATCACGAAATCCGGCGTATACCATTTACTTCACAGTTTCAACGAGAGCGACGGCATACACCCAAACGGCACCCTGACCAATATGGACGGCACGTTCTACGGCACCACACACCGCGGTGGCGCAAAAAACGGGCACGGTACGGTGTTTACGATCACAGGATCCGGCGCGTATAACAAGCTCTTCACCTTTACCACCGAAGGTAAGGACGGCTGCCCCAATCCGGGCCTGATCAACGTAGGTGGCGTTCTGTACGGCACGACCAGCGGCTGTAATACAAGAAGCTACGATGGCGCGGTTTTTAAGATTACGACTTCCGGCAGCGAGACATTGATCCACCACTTCGGAACCGGTAGCGATGGCGCAGAACCCCAGGCCGGTCTGACGAACGTTGGCGGTGTGCTTTACGGCACGACCTCTAGAGGCGGTGTTTACGGCAACGGCACAGTTTTCAAAATCACGACCGCGGGAACGGAAACCGTGCTCTATAGCTTCAGAGGAGGGACCGACGGCGCGCAACCTCGTGCCAGGCTGACCAACGTGCGTCGCACGCTGTACGGCACAACCTTTCTTGGTGGCAGCACCAGCGGCTTTGGCACGGTTTTCAAAATCACGACGTCAGGCAAGGAAACGGTGCTCTACCGATTCGCAGCGAAGCCAGATGCATCGGGCCCGGACGCAAGTCTGATCAACGTTGGAGGCACGCTGTATGGCACGACTGTCGCCGGTGGTGCAAGCAATAACGGGACGATCTTCTCGTTGTCGGGATTCTGATTCTTTCAGACGTGTCACATCGAACTTGCTCCTAAACTACGCGTGCCTCTCTCTTTCCGGCGCATGCGCTTCACCGCCTTACGAGCCCCGCGCGGGAAGTTCGAGTGAGCCGTTCAGTCGTGAAAGCCTTCGTAAATCAAGGAACCGTGCCACGCAGATCGACGATCGCGATGATCGAACCAGCGCTAGAGTACCTTCCATTACCAGGCGCCTACGTTCAGATTTGTGCGACATGGGGGAGAAATCGCAGTCGCCCCGTACACCGGAATCTCGATCCCGGAATTTCTAACGCCACCGTCAAGTCCTGGAGCTACATCTTTCATGCCTAGAGGACCGAGCGTTCTTAAACATCTCATCGTGGTTGCGGTGATCGTTTTCGGTGTCGGAATGAAAGCCGCACGTGCTCAAGCAACTAATAGCGAGCACTCGGCCGTTACGGCGATCGACGTAGCACTGGAACCCGATGCAACCATGCTGCAACACGCCTCGGCCCTGAACGCGCGCTTGCGCGGGAATTTTCCGAAAGGGTACTCGTTAGATGCAACGCATCGTCCGCACGTCTCGATGTTGCAACGATACGTCCGCAGCGCGGATTTGCCGAAAGTCTACGCAGCGGTCCAGAAGATCGAGACGGAATACAACATGGCCACCTGGAAGTTCGAAGCTTTCAAAATTGACAATGCAGTCTGGAGCGGGCTGGCCCTCACAGTCATCCTCGCCAAGCCGCCGCAGAAGGTCCTAGAGGCGCAGCAGCGGCTCATCAGTGCGATCGCGCCGTATACGGTTGAGACCGGAACCGCCGCTGCGTTCGCGACGACCGCCGCGGAACCGGACATCAACGCACAGACGATTGCGTATGTCACCGCGTTCGTTCCGAAGTCGACTGGGAAGAATTACATCGCGCACGTCACCTGCGGGGTCGCTTCCGTGGCATTCGTGAAGCAGCTAGAAGCCGAACCGTTTTCCGCGTTTACATTCTCGCCGGTCGCTATATCGGTTTATCAGCTCGGCAACTTCGGTACGGCGCGCAAGAAACTCGGAACCTGGAGCTTTACGCCATGACGGATGCACTGGTCGCGATCGACATCGCAATCGAGCCGGGTGAAACTATGGTGAAGCGCTCGTTAGCTGATAACGCGAAACTGCTCGAGAACTTCCCGCAGGGTTACGCTCTCGACGACACGCATCACGCACACATATCGGTGTTACAACGCTTCGTCCGCGAAGCCGACCTCAAAAAGGTGTATGCGGCGGTCGCCGGCGCCGCGGCCACGGAAAACCCGCGCGATTGGACGCTCACAGCGTACAAGTACTACTATATCCCCGCGGGTCCCATTGGACTCGCCGGCATCGTCGTCGAAGTCACGGGCGACCTGCTGAGGCTTCAACAGAAACTTATCGACGCGGTGGGTCCGTTTTCGCTCGCTACCGCGACGGAGGAAGCGTTTTTCAGACTGCCCTCCGAGCCTCCACTACACGACGTAGCGACGTTGGTCGAGTACATCGGAAAGTTCGTTCCCGAGCACTCTGGGAATAACTTCATGCCGCACGTCACCATCGGCGTCGGACTGAAAAACTACCTGGACGAGATGCTTGCCGCGTCCTTCGAAGCGTTCACCTTCACCGCCGCAGGCGCTTCGGTTTATCAGCTCGGCGATTTCGGCACCGCTCGCAAGAATCTTAAGACGCTGACGTTTCATGCCTGATCCGCTTCCCTCCTGGAACGATGGCACCTCGAAGCGCGCGATCGTCGATTTTGTTAAACGCGTAACGACTGAAGGAAACTCGGACTACGTGCGGGTGCCCGATCGCATCGCGATTTTTGATAACGACGGAACGCTGTGGGTCGAGCAACCGATGTATACGCAGCTTGCTTTTCTGCTCGATGACGTGCGGAAGCTTGCACCGGAGCATCCAGAGTGGAAGACAACGGAGCCATTCAAGTCGGTTTTGGAAGATAACCTAGCAGGACTTGCTGCGGCCGGCGTGCCGGGCATTATGCAGCTTCTCGCTGCCAGTCAGTGCGGAATGACGACTGAGGAATTTGCAAAAACCGCGAAAGAGTGGATCGAAATCGCTCGTCATCCTCGCTTTAACCGGCTCTACACGGACTGTGTCTACCAGCCGATGTTGGAGCTGATCGAATACCTTAGGGCGAACGATTTTGAAGTCTATATCGTTACCGGCGGCGGCATTGAGTTCGTACGCCCATGGGCAGAGCGCGTATATGGCATACCGCTGCGCCGCGTCGTCGGCAGTTCTCTGAAGACTAAGTTTGAGATGCGCGACGATCGGCCGGTTTTGATACGTACTGCGGAGATCAACCTCGTCAACGACGGTAACGGCAAGCCGGTTGGGATCCACGACTACATTGGTCAGCAGCCGATCGCAGCTTTCGGGAACTCCGACGGTGACCTGGAGATGCTGCAATGGACCGCGGCTGGTAGCGGCGCTCGACTAATGTTAATCGTGCACCACACGGATTCGGATCGCGAATACGCATACGACGCTCATTCGCCCTTCGGTATGCTAAACAAGGCACTCGACGAAGCGAAATCGCGAGGCTGGGTCGTAGTGGATATGAAACGAGATTGGAACACGATCTTTCCTTCAGCCTCGAAGTAACTGATTTCAACGAAGGGCCCTTAAGGGACGGCCACACAAGCCAACAAACCTAATATCGTACTGATCGTCTCCGACGGCACAACGGCTAGGAACCTAGGCCGGCGTCACGCGTGGCGATCGGCGCGGAGCTCGCGCGGCTAGGTCCGGAGGCGGCTATGGTGCGATGCTGACCGCCTGATAGCCTGGGTTCGATGGACCAAAATGAAGTGTTTTTTGCGGCTCACCGCCGGGTGGATAGGCCCAATAGTTCACACGGGTGGGGTTGCACGACAGGTCGTCTCCCACAACGATCGTACCCTCAACGTCATTGACCGGCGTGTTCTTGGCACCAACGACGAACGGTCCTAAGACATACGTCCCCTCGCAGTTTTGATCAGTCAGCGTCGTCACTCCGACCGTCTTCACGACACCTTCGTGCGGTAACTTGACCCTGTAAAGGTACGAATCTCCGTCCCGCTGGTCGGCAAGCATAAGGTACTTGCCGTCCCACATGGCGCCATCGGGAAGATCGATCGACTGATCGAACGAGTCGATTTGCAGTTTGCCGCCCTGGAACCGAAGCTCGCAAATGACTACTACGTAGCTTGGGTTATAGGCCTCGACGAAGAGGTTGCCTTTACTATCGTAGCCGAGTGCGGCGGGTCCCCAACACTGCGTGTTCACGTAAAGGTGCTGATTATTGCCGTTGGCGTGTTTGAATACTTGCACGAAGCCCGCAGATCGCCCGAAGTTTCCAACGGCGAGATCGCCGTTTATCGGGTTGATCGAACAGCCGGTCGGATCCGGTTTAGCGCTCAGGGTCTGAATCGGCGTTACGCCGCCGTGCGCAAATTCAACCACGCTGGCATTGGAAAAGTTGGTGATCCACACGTCGCCTTTTGCATCGACGCACATGCCGTCGACCAGCCCGAATCCCGCGATGGTTCCGACGTGTTTACCGTTGCTGTAGTTGAAGACGTCGACGTTGAACGGTGCGGTGTCGTCGCTGATGTAGAGGAGGCGCTTGATTTGGGGCGTCGAGGGGTCCATCCACGCTCCCGCGTGCGGCACCACCGTGACGCTAGCTGTGGTGCCAATTGGTACGGGAGACGGTGATCCGTTACAACTTGCTAGAATAGCAACAGCTGCGCAAAGGCCGATCGTATACCGGCTAAACTCGAAACACGTCATGTGTCACACACCTATCGTAAGCGCACTATTCATTCAAGTTGTTCGTTGGCTAGGCGTCGCTGTAATGACGACGAACAAGCGCCCCTTGCTTATTGACCGTCACGCGGGCCGGTCCGTTCATGCCCTCCGTAATGGTTTGATACCTTCGAAACGACGCCCCTCGCGAACTTCGGCAGCAACACCGTCACGATCTACCCCGCGGGCAACAAGAATCTGCTACGAGCGATTTCCGACGACATAAACGGCCCGGAGGCGCTTGGTGTTTGACAGCTCTGGCGACCTGTACGTCGCAAACTACGCCCGTCCCACCCTTTTTTGCCGGAACCATCACGCATATACGCACTCCACCGTCACGGTCTATGCCCCGGGCACCGAGTCTGCGCTGCGGACGATCCGCCAGGGATTGAACGAACCGATCGGGCTCGCGTTTGACGACTCGGGCAATATCTATGTCGTAAACTACGGCTATAACAATCGGCTGGGCAACGTGATGCTTTACGCCCCGGGCAGCGACACAGTTTTGCGAACAATCTCGCAGGGCATGAACTTTCCAAGAGCGTTGGCGGTTGGGCCGTGAACTCGCCCTAGCCGAGAGACCAAAAAACGAGTCGGTGGCCCTCGCTATTGTGATTGAAGCGTCAAGCCATCTACGTTCACTGCGTAGTTGCCGGCGGCGACGCGTCCATTCGGATTTGCGCAAATGATGCCGAAGTTAGGTCCGTAGATGACAACCAGGCCAGGAGGTCCGCAGGGAACCTGCCGCAGACCGTAATTCGACAGCAAGGTTGCGCCAGGGCTGCCAGTTTGCACATGGTAGGATGTGTATGTTTGATTCGCATAGACGATGGAACCCATGACGGCGGCCGTCGCAGCTCCGACCGCGAAGGGCCCCCAAAATCCACCGCCCCAGTAGCCCCCAACCGGCGCCCAAACAACACCGCGATTCCATCCCCAAGCAGGGTAGTGGACGGGGTTCGTCACGATGCGACCTGTGTAATAGTAGCCGTTCTTGCCGCTGCTGTTGTAATAATACTTCGAGCTCGTGCCGGTATTCTTATTGTACACCGTCATGTTGCCGGTGTTTTTGTTGTACACCGCGGCGTTACCGGTATTCTTATTGTAGGCGCCGGCCGAGTTTGGGCCGTTGTACGCGCCGCTATTCCTATTGTACGTCGAAGAGCTGTTGGTGTTCTTATGGTACTGCGTCGCGGTGTTTGTGCTCTTATTGTAGGTCGTAGCAGTGCCGGTGTTCCTATTATACGCGGCAGCATTGCCCGTGTTCTTGTTGTAGGCTGCGGATCCGTTACTGCCCCGCACCGCCTGACTCGGCACGTCGTTGCTCATGTTGAAACCGCGACCCTGGTTGGGCGCCGAGCGGGATGCGCCGCCGCTGCTCGGCGCCGAGCGAGCCGCGCCGCCTCCGTTGCGCGGTTGCGCGGGGGCTATCAACGGCGCAGTCGCGAGCGCGACCGCAAGGATTATCGTTAGGGTTCTCATTGCGTGGGCTCCTGGTCGAGCTTGCCGTTTCCGGTTATGTACGTTCCCTTCGCTGTCTGCACGGCAAAGAGCACCGAGTGGGCGGCGATCTTCGTCGTCGAAAGCGGCAGCAGCTGATCTTGGTCGGTGAGATTGAAGTAGAATGTGGCCGTCTTGAATGCGACGGTGTGCTTCTTGCTGTCCTGGAGAAGCGAGAACCCTCCGCCAGTGCACCGAACGATTGTGCCGTCGTGAGCGCAGGCAGCACCGCTGATGACAATCGTCGACACCTTGTCGGCCGATATCAAAGTCAACGTCCTATTCGCAACCTTCAAAGTTACGCCGGTATACGTTTGTACGGAACCGTCTCTTTGCTGGATCCTGACTGTCCCCGTCGCCGACGCGGGTGCGGTCATAGCGAACACGAAGGCGATCACGAGCAGTCCAACTGATTTCACGATTGAATCCTTTTCGGACGCGAGGAACCTCGAATGCGCAGCGAGGCGAGATGCTGTCCGACGTATTCCGAGCCCTCGTGTAGTTAGGGCACTTCCATAGTAGCACCCAAAGCGCGATCGGGGAAGCCACCTCACCTGCGCTTTGCTCCCTATGCCCGCGAACTACCCCGCTTGGTAAGGGGCCCGAACGTTCGACTCCCCGCCGTCATCCTACCGGGCCCTCGATAGAGCAAAACCTGAAGGTGCCATTCCGGCAGCTGCGCGGATACAAGTAGACAGACGTAAACGCTCAGATTTGAACCGATCGAGGCTCGTTCTCGTCGCACGTTGCGAGAACGCGCAGCCGTCTCTGGCTATTGCATGATCTGTAAATGACTAGGCGAATCTGAAGAACCCAGGAGAGTGGCCGCGCGCCAACGTCATTTATCCGGCCGGGGTTCGTAACAGTTGCCCGAACTGGGCGCGCGCTACGCCGTAGCACTCACACGAAGCCTCCTCCAGACCTACTCGATTCAAAATCACGATATGTCCGTGAGCATAGCGAATGAATCCCGCTTGTTGGAGCGTAGCAGCAGCGATGGTCACACCAGAACGACGCGCGCCCAACATCATCGAGAGGTATTCGTGCGTGAGCGCGATTTTGTCGGAGTTGACGCGATCATGCGTTAATAACAGCCACCGCGCGCACCGTTCATAGACGCTATGCATCCCATTGCATGCAGCGAGCTGACCCAGCATATTTACATACGCTTGGAGAAATCGGTCGAGGACGTTGCGAAACCCATCATCTCCAGCGCTGAGCAGTCGTCGAAAATGATCGCTGCTAACCACGACGGCGCGACCCGGAACTTGGCAATAGCTTTCGTTGGCCGAGGTCGTTGAACCGAGCAGCAGCGGAATCGCCGATACTCCCTCTCGGCCCACGGTGCCTACTTCAATCGAGCCGCCGTCGCGCATTTGCGTTACGACTGAAAGAACCGCGTCTATTGGGAAGTAGACCTCTCGAATCGGACGACCGGCCTCGTAGATCTGTTGAGGCGTCTCAAGCTCAATCAGTTTCCCGTTTTTAAGGACATCTTCTGACATCGACCGGCTCAAGCCAGCGAGGACCGCGTTTTGCTCAAGCACGGCTTCCGTTAGCGTGAGGACGTGTTTAGTTTTCCTGCCCTTCAAGATTCAAAGGCCCCCGCGAGCGTGATGGCCGAGCCTGGGACCCTTTGCCCAAGCCGTCACCTGATCCCATTATAGCCCCGCCCCAAGGGCGCTTTCGGCTTCCGGGTCACAAGCTGGCCCGGGGTCCGACTCCTGGTGCTATAGCGTACGGACTTTGGCAACCGGCCGCGTGTACGCTGAACCCATAGTGATTGATCCAGGCTTCACAACCAGGGTCGCTTGTTTCAAGCTCGCTGGCGAATGGGACTTTTCCAGACGGAAGGAACTGCAGGCGATGCTTCGTCCCGCTGAATCGCTTGACGAAGTACTTCTCGATTTTTCAAGGGTAACGTTTATCGATGCTAGCGTAATCGGGACCCTTTTGAGGCTACACCGCTGCATGACCGAGCACAGCCGCCTTAGCACTATCCGGATCATCGCGGCGAGTCGCCACATCGCTCGTCTATTTGAAATATGTGCACTTCAGGAACTGTTCGGATTACGCTCGCATACGATTGAGACAGCCGCTGGCGAACGCACGACGTCGCCAGTGATATGCGGTTCGGTTTTCACGACCGCATAACGACCACGATCGCGCCGCTGATTGTAATGCCCGAAACGGTAATGATTCGACCGTTAGGATTGTGCTACAAGTCAGTCCCCCATGAGTCGAGGGAAACTAGGTACACGCAATTCGTGACAAACAGAGCGAGCTGACACCTCTGGCCCTCATAAAATGATCAGCTATGATGAGATCCTATGTTTTCGCGGCTCGCTCGAAAAGAGAAGTAGACACCATGACCACAAGGCTTACGACTATCTCGGCCCCCGCGGTTTCACCCAAGACGAACGGTTCTGCGATGTCAATGCAAGCGCTCGTATATCTCGGCGACGGGAAGAAAGGCTTGGAGAAGCGGCCTAAACCGGAAATCGAGGCCCCCACCGACGCGATCGTAAAGATTTCGAAGACGACGATTTGCGGCACGGATTTGCACATCCTTAAAGGTGATGTGCCGACGGCGATGTCCGGTCGCATCCTTGGACACGAGGGGGTCGGCACGATCGAAGAGCTGGGAGCTGGCGTTACCTCCTTCAAGCGCGGCGACCGCGTCTTGATATCTTGCATTACCGCTGATGGTACGTGCGTGTATTGTCGTAGGCTCATGTTCTCGCATTGTGTGAACGGCGGCTGGATACTGGGGAACACAATCGATGGGACGCAAGCCGAGTTCGTGCGCGTTCCATTTGCAAATACGAGTCTCTATCCGATTCTTGACGGTGAGGACGAAGAGCCGCTGGTCATGTGCAGCGACATCTTGCCGACCGGTTTTGAGTGCGGCGTCCTCAACGGGCACGTTATGCCGGGGAATACCGTGGCGATCGTCGGGTCCGGCCCTATCGGACTCGCCGTGTTGCTCACTGCCCAGTTGTACTCGCCGGCCGAGATCATCATGATCGATCTCGACGACAAACGTCTCGCTATCGCGAAGGCCCTTGGTGCGACCCATGTCATTAATAGCGGCAATACCAACGCTCAAGAATCAGTCCTAAAACTCACCGGGAAATATGGCGTGGACACCGCAATCGAGGCTGTCGGCATCCCCGCCGCCTTCGAATTGTGCGAACAACTCGTCGCGCCTGGTGGGTACGTCGCAAACATCGGGGTGCACGGAAAGCCGTCGACGCTTCATCTTGAGCGCTTGTGGGATCGAAACATCACCATCACGACGCGTCTAGTCGACACCGTCAGCACACCGATGCTTCTGAAAACCGTGCGCGCGCATAAGATCGATCCTAAACGTCTCATCACGGATCACTTCAAGTTCTCCGAAATCATCGCGGCTTATGACAACTTCGCCAATGCGGCGAAGACCGGGGCGCTCAAGGTTCTCATTGGGGTATAGCCGGCGTTTGCCACGTGGCGGAAACTGCTTTGTGTGACGCCGATCGCACCTGTCTGCGCCGCTGGATACTGCGCTGGGTCGACGACTACGTTCGCATCCCTGCCATGACCCTTTGGTCGGGAGAGCCCAAATCAAGTTGGTGTCTCAGTTCTAGGGTTGCACTACACTACAGCCTATAAGGAGCGTTTTAGAGCATGTTACGTACCAGACTTTTGGGCCTCATATCTGTAGCTGCGATTGTCGTGCTCGGGAGCGGCGTACCGGCGGCCGCGCATCCCAGCATCGACGTCGTGGCGTCGAATTGGAAGTTCACCCCGTCGACGATTGACCTTCACGTCGGGGAAACCACGACTATTCGGCTGACGTCGAGCGAAGGCGTGCACGGGCTCGAATCCGATGATCTCGGCATTCCGCAAACGGCCGTCACGCCCGGACAGCCCACGACGGTGAACGTCACGCCGAAGAAAGCCGGCAAGTACGTGTTGCACTGCGCGATTATGTGCGGCGCCGGACATGCTAACATGACGCTGACGGTCAACGTTTTGCCCTGAGTAAGTGGCCGTTCGGGAATCTCCAGGGCACGAGCCTCAACTCCGCTTGCTTCGGGAAGGACAGAGGCAGTGGACGTAGGATTTGTTCCCAGGAACAAAAGGCAGTGGGATCCCGCAACGCTCTCGAGGAGGGTGGCGATGCAAATCAGGTCCGCGTGCGAGACCACTACTAGTTTGAGTTTTTTCAGCGCGATCGCCGTTGTAATAACGGCAGCCGTGCTCGCCACGAGCCGACCCGCAGAGGCGATGCCTAACTTCGCTCAAGCCTACGGCGTAGCGTGTTCGGAATGTCACGTCCAAATACCGGCGCTCAATGCCTATGGGCGCTGGGTCCAGCGCACGGGATACGCAGGGCTGAACCCGCACGTTTTGCAGCGTGAGTCGCCCATCTGGGTTGACTATCCGGTGGGCTATTCCCAGCAAACGCCCAACGCAGCGTCGTGGGACATCGGCAGTCTCGGTTTGCACGCCGACGGCGCGTTCGGAACGCCCAACAGCGAATGGACGTATCACATCCAGCAGTGGATTTGGCAATCGAGCCAGGCCGGCGGTCTCGACACGGCGTGGTTTGCCTACAATAATTTCTTCAATGGAACCGGGCACATCTTTGCCGGGAAACTCGAGGTACCGGCTCCCTCGGAGTTCAGCCAGTGGTTCGACGTCTCAGGCCTTACTTCCAACTCCCAGGCCGAGGTCACCGTCGGCGAACACGCCTACGAGCTGGATGCGAACCGGTGGGGATACAAGTTTGCATATATGCCCGGTTCGCTCGATGCAGAGATTGCCTATGTGACGTCGGGGGCCGACTTGAACGGCTTTAACGATTACGATTGGACGCAGGACAAGACGCTCCAATACAAGATTGCGTTCGCGAACCGTGGTAATCCGCTGGAGTTCGGCTACTACGGTGCCCGCGGATCGTGGCCGCTGAGCGAAGGCGGATTCGATCAATACTACAGCAATGGATTTTACGCGCAACGCGATCCCGTCAAAGGCGTTCCTGGTTTCCTTGCGGTCTATCAGATGAATCACGACAGCAATCCAGGTATGGGCTTGCCGTCGTCCGGCAGCAACGGCGTTTCCTACGAAGTCTACGACAACATCGGCCAACGCGCGTTGCTTGCCGTTGGCGAGCAACTTACAAACGACGGCTTGGGAAATCATACCCAGATCGGCAACATCGACGCATCCTACCACCTCACGCGCTTCATTACGCTCTACGCGGAAGAGGCAATGGGCGTCGGGCAAAAGCCCACCTGGAACGGACTCATCTGGTTCGCGCTTCCGACGGGTCCGCTGTGGCCTCCGCTCTCACAGACAGGGTGGTAGACTTGAGAAACAACATCATTAGGCTCGCCTACCTCGGCGGACTCGTCGTCATCGTATTGGTGCTCACGCGTTTCAACGGCAAAGTGATGGGCGCCCAATCGGCCGACGGCAAGGGAATTTTCGCGCTCAACTGCGCGGTCTGTCATGGCGCGCGTGGCCAAGGCGGCGGACCCTATCCACCGTTAGCGGGAAACCCCGCCATCAAGGCGGTCGATAGTGCCGGCGTCATTCAGATCGTACTGAACGGACGCACGGGACCCATTACGGTCAATGGAGCGCAATACGGCGGCAACATGCCGTCCTGGCGTGAGCTTTCCGATGCGGACATCGCGGCAGTGTTGACATATGTGCGCTCTGCCTGGAACAACAGTGCACCCGCGGTTTCTACCGACCAAGTTGCAGCAGCCCGGGCACCGGTGGCGATGAGCGGCGAGGCGCTCTTTGCCGCACATTGCGCCACGTGCCACCAGACGACGGGGCAGGGAACCGACACCTTTCCCCCGCTCGCTGGAAACTCGGTGATTACGGCCCCCGATCCGAGTGCCATGATTGCGGTGATCGTCAACGGTCGCAGTGGCCCGCTGACGGTCAATGGCAAAACGTACAATAGCACGATGCCGACCTGGAAAGGACAGCTGACAAACGCCGACATCGCGTCGGTAGCAACGTACGTCCGGTCCGCTTGGAGCAACAACGCGTCACCTGTAACGGAAGACGAAGTCGCCGCCGCCGGAGCGCCCGTTTCCGCTCAAGTCGGAGCCTCGGTTTACGTAAAGAATTGCGCCGCTTGCCACGGAGCCAACGGAGACGGTGGAGTCGGTCCAGCACTTGCCGGAAATCCTCATGTAAACATCGATAACGCCAACGCCATGCTGACGACGATCGTTCAGGGTCGAAGTCTCATGCCGTCCTGGCGTGGGCAGCTCGCAGCCAGCGATATTGCGGCCGTCGCCACGTTCATTCGATCTTCATGGGGCAATCGCGCGCCTGGAGTATCGGTGCAACAGGTGATGGCGATCAAATAGCTTAGCTCGAAATCGCTGTGCAGCGATAATCTGCTTTAGAAAATTTGACGCTGCATTAGCGAGCCGCGTTGCGGGCTTTCAACCCGGCCGCCGATGGTTCGCACCGATCGCCAGGCGCCACGCCGGCCTGGCAGCCTGGACTCTAGCGCCGCGATCTGGTGGCTAGGAAGCGATTGCCTCCTACTTAAGTGAGACGGCCTCCGCTACGATGCTTTGCGAGCCGCCTCAGTGCTTATTGGGGGCTTTGCGCATGCAATACGAAACACTCCGTCACACCAGCTCGCCATTCGAACGTCGAAAGGATCGCCGTGAGTCCGAGAGTGAAACCGATCGATACAATATTGGGAGCAGCGCTTCCGGCGCAGGATGTATTACCGTTTCCCCCTACGCCATCGGCCAGCATTGCCGGTCGCACGATGCAGGAATCAGTCTATCACCAGCGCGTTACACCACGTCGACTGTCTGAGGATCCGCCAAATATTCTTATCGTCCTCATCGATGATGCAGGCCCTGGTCTGCCATCTCCATTGGGTGGCGAAGTACACACGCCTACACTCGAACGCGTGATGAACGCGGGGATCGCCTACAATCGGTTTCATACAACGGCGATGTGTTCGCCGACGCGCGCCTCACTATTGACGGGCCGCAATCATCACCATGTGAGCGCCGGTCAGATCGCGGAATTTGCAAATGATTGGGACGGCTACGCGGGCATCCAACCAAAAAGCAGCGCCATGATCCCGGAAGTGCTGAAGGACTATGGCTACAGCACGGCAGCTTTTGGGAAGTGGCATAATACACCAGCTGACCAGACGACCGCCGCGGGTCCTTTCGAGCATTGGCCGACCGGTTACGGCTTCGAGTATTTCTACGGTTTCTTAGGCGGCGAAGCATCGCAGTGGGAGCCGAGCCTCGTTCGTAATACTACGCTCGTCGAACCTCCGAAGACGCCGGAACAAGGTTATCACCTAAGCGAGGACTTGGCGGACGATGCTGTCGACTGGTTACGGAAGCACAAAGCATTCCAGCCCGATAAGCCGTTCTTCATGTATTGGGCAACAGGCGCGGTTCACGGTCCCCACCACGTTGCAAAAGAGTGGGCAGATAAGTACAAAGGGGAATTCGACGACGGCTGGGACGCCTATCGCGAGCGCGTCTTTGAGCGAGCCAAAGCAAAGGGCTGGATACCTCCTGAAACCCGGCTCACCCCGCGCCACCCGACGATGGTGGCCTGGGACAGCATCCCCGAAAACGAGCGGCCGTTTCAGCGTCGTCTGATGGAAGTGTTCGCGGGATTTGCAGAACACGCCGACACGCAGGCAGGTCGCGTCCTCGACGAGATTGAGCGCCTCGGATACGGCGACAATACGCTGGTGTTTTACATCTGGGGCGATAACGGGTCATCCGCCGAGGGGCAGAACGGCACCATCAGCGAGCTACTTGCCCAGAACAGTATTCCGACGACCGTTGAGCAGCATATCAAAGCGTTGGACGAACTTGGCGGACTTGACGTGCTAGGATCGCCGAAAGCAGACAACATGTATCACGCCGGTTGGGGATGGGCTGGCAGCACGCCATATCAGGCTACCAAACTGGTAGCCTCGCACTTCGGCGGCACGCGCAATCCAATGGCGGTCCAGTGGCCTGCGAAGATCAAACCCGACGCGACGCCGCGCCCGCAATTCCATCACGTGAACGATGTAGTTCCGACTATCTACGAGTTGCTGGGCATCACCCCACCCCTTGTGGTAAACGGAATCCCGCAGGATCGCATCGACGGCGTCAGCCTTGCTTACACTTTCGACGATGCGAAGGCACCAGGTCGGTTATTGACCCAGTATTTTGAAATCATGGGCAGCCGCGGCATCTACCATGACGGATGGTTCGCCTCAGCCTTCGGTCCCCGCATCCCGTGGGCCACGGGGGCTCCAGCAAACCTTGCGACCTGGACGCCCGATGACGATGCGTGGGAACTGTATAACATCGACGAGGACTGGTCGCAGGCCAACGATCTCGCGGCGGAGATGCCGGACAAGCTGGCCCAAATGAAAGAAGCGTTCGCTATTGAGTTTGCTCGGAATAATGGCTATCCAGTCGGCGGCGGCCTTTGGGTGATGTTGCATCCCGAAGATCGTGTCGCGACGTCGTATACGGAATGGACGTTCTCGGGGCGCATCACCCGGATGCCGGAGTTTACGGCGCCGAGGCTTGGAAGCATACCAAATCTTGTGACGATCGATGCCGACATTCCCACGGATGCCAACGGCGTGCTCTATTCGCTTGGGGGGTTTTCAGGCGGTCTGGCATGCTACGTCCAGAACGGCATCCTTTGTTTCGAGTACAATCTCTTCGAGATTATGAGAACTCATATAAAAGCAACGGCGAAGCTACCTGTCGGCAAAGTCAAAATCGAAGTGCAAACGGTCTATGCCGGTGCGCCCAAGGCTGCTGGGCCGCTCAACGTGACGCTGAAGGCAGGCGGTGTCGTTATGGCTCAGGGCCAAGTGCCGGTCTCTGCACCGCTCGCGTTTACGGCTAACGGCTGCCTACACATTGGAATTAATTTAGGCTCTCCGGTCTCAGTCGATTATTTCAACCTAGCCCCATTCAAGTTCAACGGCGCCATCGACCAAGTATATGTGAAGTACATTTAAGCCGTATCACAGTCTCGTGCAGGCCGCTTTTGCGCCGGAATTGAGGCTGTGGCGCCTTACCCTGATTGACAAAGCCAGCACGAAGCTGCACGCTAGCACAGGGGTTGTCCTATTGCGTTGCGCTTTGGCTCGTCGCATTTATCTCTTTCTGGCAGCGCCACACGCTTCATGTCAGTTTTGCGATCGCAGCTCAGGCTTCGATGACGCGACGACTTCGCTTTGGCAGATGCGTTGTGCGCGCATGATCCATCCCGGATTCACTTCGGAGATAGGTGAGAAACTCACATGCGATATTCAAATCTTGGAGACTATGTTTTAGGCGTTTGCGTGACTGCGGCGATACTGGCGGGCTGCAGCGGCGGCGCGTCGATGCCGATCGGCTCGCGGTCGAGCATGGGCCCGCGCTCCGTGGGCTCTTCATCCGCCGGGAAGAACCATCTTTACGTCGACTGCGCGGGCGCCAACAGCGGAAGCATCGAGGTGTTCTCTTTGCAGGCGCATGGAAATGCAACTCCGCTCAGCGTGATCTCTGGAACAAATACCCGCTTAGATAATGGACCAGCCGGTCTTGCGGTTGACCTTGCGGGGAACATGTACGCAACGACTCATCAGTACTCCTGGGCGGTTACAAGTTACGCTGCAGGCTCGAGTGGAAACGTTTCGCCTACTACCGACATTAGCGGTCGTCGCACGGGGCTCGGCTATCCAACCGGCATCGCGGTCGACGCATCCGGGAATATTTACGTTGCAAATCCTCAGGATGGCTACACCAGCATTACAGTCTATGCTGCCGGGTCCACTGGAAATAGTCCACCAGTTTCAACAATCAGCGGGCCTGACACCGGCCTCAATTTTCCGTATGGAGTCACTTTGGACGCAGCCGGTAACATCTATGCCGCGAACACTAGTGGCAATAGCATTACCGTCTATAGCTATCGCTCAGGCGCCAGCGGCGATGCCCCCCCAATAAGAACGATCAGCGGGTCGAATACGAAGTTAAGCGAGCCGGTTTCCGAGGACGCCAGTGCGAACGGTAATCTGTATGTCGCGAACCTCGGGGCGGGTTCGAGTTCCTCGCCCACTATTACCGTTTACGCTGCGGGAGCAAACGGCAACGTGACACCGACTGAAACAATCGGCGGCTCGGCGACACAACTAAAGGAACCAGGCGGAATCGCAGTCAGCCCTGACGGGGCGATCTATGTCGCCAATTATGGCGGCTCAAACATACTGGTCTTCGATAAAGGCGCGCATGGAAACCAGAAGCCAAGCAGCGTTATCAGTGGATCACACACTGGATTTGGACGGCGATTGAGGCCGATCGGGGTGGCAGTGCATTAGCCGCAAGGCGTGGTTTCTGAGGGAGGCGGAACCGTCGGCCGGGGGCGTCGTTTTGAAGAGCCTTGGTTCCCATTCAACCAACCGGCCGGCGCCAAGAAGGCGCCGGCCGATTCGGGTTTAGTCCGTAAGTGAGCCGTTCGCGCTGCGTGGTTCTAGTTTTCTATGACCTGCCACACCGGGGCCTTACTGAAGTTGAACACCGCGCCGTTCAATGGTGACTGAAACGTAATGCTTTGCTTACCTGGAGCGGGGCGGCCGATGTTCGCGAACCACGGCGGGCAGCCTGACGGGGGTGGGCGCCTACACTGATTGTCCGACTCGAAATTGTAGACCATCAGTGAGTAGAAGTGGCTCGACGACAACTTTGGATTCGAGATCGTGTCCATGACCCCGCCGTTCGTAAAAGCCGGCGTGTGCATTCCCTTGTTGATGATTAGCATGTAGAAAATCGCCGATCCGCTTGGCGGAGCAGGAACGCCAAAGTTGTTTGTAACGCTGCTCCTCACGCCCCAGTCGTAATGAAAGGGACTACTCGGGCGAGGATAGTGGATCGTTCCATTCCATCCCTCGCACGTCGGCACTTTGAACGACCCGCCGATTGGTGCGATGTCAACGTGCATTGGCGTATCGCACACATTCGGCCCAAAGGCGCGCGACAGATCGATTGTCCCCGGAACAGTGGTTGTCATCGTTGGCGCAGCCGCGGAGCCAGCACAGCCGGCGAGAGCGACGACGACCGCAAGAATAGCGTAGCGATTCATGAAGCAAACCTCCAGCTTGTTAAGGCTGCCGTTCGTCCGGCAACAGTGAAAGCCTTCTAACATACATCTTAGTCGCCGCTACACGCCGCCTGATACACGAGCGCACTTAGCCTAGGGCCCGTGGCGGCAGCAACGCACTACGCCGTAGCCAATCCGCCGACAGAGGGGGTCTCGTTTTGAAAGGCCTTGGCTCCTATCCCGTTATGCGGCCGTGCGGGATAGATACCGTATTCGGCGTCAAGCGCAATTGGCATCGAAACAGCGCTCCGATCGGAGAATCCCGTAAGCAAGTACGAGGAGCTTCCGCATCACTGCACCGATGATTAGGCGCTTGTGCTTACCAACCGTCGCCACGCGTTCTGCGAAGGCTCGCAATACTGGGTTGAAGCGAAGCGCGACGATTGCCGGCATGTAGCGTGCCTTGCGAAGACGCGCGTTGCCCGTCTTGCACATCCGCGGTTTGCCACGTATAGACGTGCCGGAACGGCGGTGCCGTGGTGATAAACCGGCATACGCGGCGACTGCCTTGGCTGATTCGAAACGATCCATATGAGCAATCTCGGACAAAAGAGTACCGGCTGTGGTTTCGCCAATTCCAGATCGACGTGAGCAGATCCGCGTTTTCGCTTAAGGTCAGGATGGTTGTCAAAGTGCTGGCGGATTTCGCGTTCAACCTGCGCGATCTGAGAATCGAGCGTTGCAATCACCTCGCGGATCGATGCCTTCACAACCGCTGCCTCAGATGATTGCTCGTAGACGGATTGCTGAACGCGGGTCGTCTTGAGGTGCTCGTAATGACGCATCAGAGCCTGCAAAATGCGGACTTCCGGCGGCGGTGGAACCCACAGCTCAGGATCTTGCGTCTTGGAAAATCGCGCAATGAGCGCTGCGTCGACGGCGTCAGTCTTTGTCCGAAGCAGCTCACTGTGGGCGAAGGACTTAATCCTAACCGGATTCACAACGCTTACGCGAAACCCAAGACCGTGAAGGTATGACGCGAACGCTTCCCAATACACGCCGGTCGCCTCCACGCAGATGTGGGCATCATTTGCGTGACGATTTTTGAGCCACGTCACGAGCTGCTCGAAGTCTTTGGTATCGTTTGGGAAGACTTTCTTACCTTCGCGACTGTCGGTCAGCAATGAAGCGTGAAACGCATCCTTCGAGACATCGATGCCGAGAAATGACGCCATGATAAAGACCTCCGATGTCGGCGTCTCTTCCGGATCGACCTTGTACATTCGAGCTCTTCGCTGAGCGCGACGCTCACGATACCGTCCGATCTCTCTGGACGCCACGGGCAGGCCGCCTATCTAATCCCACGCGTTCAAACCCTAAGATCTAAGTCAGCGTGACCTGCCCAACGTCATCATACAAAGAGCTAGGCGATAAAAGATGGCGCCCCCTCACTAGGCGTCTGGCTGCTTAGCTCGCGGCGCTTGGGATTTAGGCTTCGAGCACTAAGCCGGCGTGAGGCCTGGCGATCGGCGCGAGCGATCGGCGGCCGGGGTGCGAGAGGCTAGGAGGGCACTGCTACCGCCCAAACGGCACGTTATTGCAGCGTTACCGTTCGCGGAGCCCAAGGCGTGTGATCCTGTTCGTAGGGCCCCTAACCAAAACGTACGGAATTACCGTCAGTACAGTGGCGACGATCAACGTTTCGCCAGGGTAGACTGTCTTGAAAACGAGAATTTCGTAGACAATATCGAGTATCGTGGCCACAAGAAAGACCTTCCATACGGCTCCCCAACACTCGCGCAGCCGCTCCGCCCTATGTATGGTATCAGTGAAGATAGAAAAGAAATAAGCTGGGCGACCAGCCTGTGCGTCTCGCACGCCGGCGATGATTCCAATGAGCGCCGAAACTGTCGGCTGGATCAAGAAGCGAAACGATAACGGGCCGCCGAACCGCCCTACGAGGTCACCCAAAGCACGAGCGACGACGTCTTCCAACCTTTACTACCTTTCCCAGCATTACGCCATCTGCACCTAGGCTCGGCCCGCAGCGACTGTCATTGCTTGTAGCCTTTGAAATCCTCGCCGACCTTGATGTTCGGGAATTCTTCTACGCTGCGTTCATATTCTCCAACGATCTTGAACACCGGCGCAAGCATCCAGCCGTTGGTGAGATCCGAGTAGAATAAGTTGTTGTCTTCGTGTGGATCGCTGCTGAGATCGTAGCACATTGGAAACTGCGGCTTGACGTAGGGTTGCTCGATAGCTGGCCGCGGTGTGTTTTCGGTGTAGCGAAGAATTACTTTATAGATTTTCCACTTGACCGACAGCAGCCCGCCGTCTGTACCGAAAAACATGTAGGAATTGCGCCCCGTTGTTTCGCTGTTGCCGAGCATGAAAGCCGAGGCATCGACGCCGTCGATGGGCCGATCTTTGGGTACGAGATTCGACGCACCGGTGATCCCGGCAAGCGTAGGTAGCCAGTCCACGGCAGCGAGCATTTCTTGTGTAACGACTCCGGCGGGGATCTTGCCGGGCCAGCGGATCATCGCCGGTACGCGGTGGCTTCCTTCAAAGGGTGTGTTCATAAAATCGCCGCGCCACGGCCCATTGGAGCCCGGCCCGACATGTGGAATGGCACCGCCACCTGCGTTATCGCTGCTCAGAATAACGATGGTATTGTCGTCGATCCCGGCTTCTTTAATGGCGTCCATGACCTGCCCGACGCGGTAGTCCATTTCGGCGAGCAGGTCGGCGAATAGGCCGCCACGGTCGGCGGACTTGCCAACGAAATCCGGGTTGCCGATCATTGGCGGGTGCATTTGCGTGTAGCCCACATAGACGAAGAACGGTTTCTTCGCCGCCGCGTTCCGCTTGATGTGCTCAATCGTCTTCGGAATGATGTACTTCCCGTCCATGAGTGGACGCACGCTCAGGTCAAACGGCATAACGGGCTTGGAAGCCTCGCCTTTCTTGCCTTCCCAGATCATCGGCGCCGGCATGCCGCTCTCCTTAAAGAGCGGCCACGCGGTATAGGCCGCCTCATCGGAGCTGTTTTTGATACCCCACCACTCGTCGAACCCTTGATCGTTTGGAAGTCGTCCCTCAGTGTCGCCCAGGTGCCACTTGCCGTACATTGCGGTAGCGTAGCCCGCATCGGAAAGAAGTTTGGCAATCGTGTATTCCCACGGCACCATCCCACTCTCACCCTGGCCGGGAAACGGAACGGATGTCGTTCCAGAACGCACCGGATGCCGCCCAGTCATGATGGCGGAGCGCGTCGGCGTGCACTGGACCTCGACGTTGTAGTTGTTGAAGCGGATGCCCTCGGCGGCCACCCTGTCGATGCGTGGCGTAGGAGTCGTGCCGCCATATGCGCCGAAGCCTCCCCAGCCGACGTTATCGAACAGAATAAATACAATATTGGGTTGAGTGGCTGCAGCCGGTGAAGGCATCATGCAAGGTTCCTCTCTTCGACGCCGTTGACGCTATTAGCCGAATCTACTGTTGAAGGGCGGCGGGCAAATCACTCTGCCCGATAAGATAGTTCGCACTTACGTTAAACAGGCTTGGATACGCAGTGGCCGTCGCGCTGACCGCGCCCTGAAATGGACCTGAGGCGGATGCCGCGCGAACAAACCCGCCTTCCGACACCGCAATTTCGAAATGGCGGCCAAAGAGTTGACCGGCGCTGAACGCGATCGGCGTCGTATTCGGACTGAAGTTATGTTGGACGAACAGAGCCAATAACGTCCCGCCGTGCGACTCCCAGTACGGCACGACCTGCGGCGTGAAACTCGAGCCACGTTGCCCGGGGGAGCACGCGAAACAGCTGACGGTAAAATTGTTCACCGGAAATGCAATGGTCAGACCGAAATTATGCGGAAGTGGTTGAGTAACGATCGGGTCGATCGTATAGGTCGGCCCTGGTCCGCGAAATGCTTGCGATCCGGTCGGTGGTTTGTAGGCGAGATCGAGCGCGAGCATCGTGAACTTGGTGGGGTCAACAAATATGAGTTGTTTGTACTCGAAACCCATGTTGCTCGTTCCCGCAGCCACCGTTCCGAAACGGCCGGAGTTCACCTGAACGAAAGACGGCGGCGTAATCACGATCTGGGCTCTGGGGGCAACGCCGATGTAAACAACGGGCGCTGGGTAGCCGAATGCGTGGGCGTATCCTGATAAATTCAGCACCCTTCCCGTCGCGCTGAGCTGCGCATTGATCGGAATATTCGCACTGCTGTATTGTGCCGTCACCGCACCTTCGCCACGAACGAAAACGCATGCAGTGCCGTTGCCGATCTTGTTTAAGAGTTCGAGAAAGCCTCCGCACGGATCGAAGTCCGGGGGTATATGCGGAGCCGCTTCCGCGGGAGCATTTGGTGGGGGGCTAGCTGAGGGCGGCGCCGTCTGGGCCGCCGTATTTGTGCCTACCAGAACAAAGGTGGCTAACAGCCACAATGCCGACGCCGCGGCGCAGACGTTCGATTGTTGCAGCACAGGCTTCACCCCCTGCCTTCACATAACGCTCGTACAACTACTGAACTTCCGTGCTAATACCTCCATCAAGCCAGCAGCTATCCAGAATGACAAATCAGAGCACAAATTGTGAGCGATGCATTCGGTTGACCGGCCTTCGAAACTTGCACTATCGAATGGAGCACTAACCATGACTCACTTATATTACGACTCCAACCCGTGGATACTCCCGGCAGTCATGTTCATCATATTGGGCTTGGCAATTGAGTTGCCTTATCGTTTTAAAGGCTTGCTAACCCGCTTTTTGACGAATATCGATCCCATTAATGTACTACAGGCGGCCCTTCTTACGCTGTCAGCCTTCGTATTGAGCCTATCATTTTCGCAGGCAGCCGCGCGTTACGATTCCCGTCGCGCACTCGTCGTTGCAGAAGCTAATGCTATTGGTAGGACCTGGCTTCGCGCGGATCAACTCGATCAAACGCACTCACGACGTTTTCGTCGGATACTGGTTGACGACGTTTCTGAGGCGCTGGCGACTTACGAAAGCTCCAACGATCCGCAGGTGTCTCGCCAGACAATCGAGCTAGCTGACCACACCCAGAATGAACTGTGGAGCATTGCCTCCTCAGCGTTGCGCGAGCGCGGGACTCCAGGACTTTCGCTGTTGACGCTGAGCCTCAACGACATGATTGATATTATCGCGCAGGCGCGTCAATCTCTGGCAAGCCACGTACCGACGGCCATTATCACGCTCACACTTTGTTTGGTGACTCTTGCTGCCTTGTCGCTCGGAATCCGATTTGCGCTGGGAGGATCGCGGCCCGTTATCATGAGTGCGATCTATGTGTTTGCTTACGTTATTGTCATCAGCATGATGATCGACTACGATCGTCCAGTTACGGGATTCGTAACGGTCAGCCTAAGTCCGATAACGCAGCAGTTGCAATCGATGCAGCGATTGCGGTAAGAATTGCCATTCGGCTGCCGAGACGGTCTCTGCCGCTCTAGTCGCGAATACCCTCGTTTGCAATCATCTTGCGGAAAGCATTCCCAATGCCTTGGATGCGGGACACGCGTTCAGGCACGAATGCGCGAGCAGGCCGCGAGTGATAAGCCCGTGGCCTTGGAGATTTGGCTCAGTGAATAGGCATCGAGCGTCGGGACGACTTCCCATAGAAACCACGCTGCATCGCGATCGGCGCTGGCGCCTCGTGCCCAAGCGCGATACTCCCGATGCTGCTCCGAAACGGCCTCGCTGCGCTTGCGCCCGGCCCGATCACTGGCGCGTGGATCAGCGCCTTCAAGGCTTGGACTGCGAGCTCGTGCGAGTCGTGAACGCTTGATCGCCTAGGATAACGCTCAGTCGCCATGAATGACACCGTCCACTGATCTGCTCAAGCCGTCGGGAGAGTAGAGCGTTAACATGAAGAGCGCAATCTCGACTCGTAATTCACTGAGTATCGGTATCGTTGCTGGGTTGCTCGCAGCTTGCGGTGGACCGCAGCAGTCGATCGGCGCGCCGCCTAATCCATGGGCTGCTCGACTTACAGCTGCACGAACGCACCCGAATGTAACGTACCGCACGCTGCACACATTCGATGGACCCCCTGGAGATGGCGCGAACCCGCGAGCCAGCTTGATCGATGTCAACGGCACGCTTTATGGCACGACCAACAACGGCGGATCGTACAACAACGGAACGGTCTTTGCGATCACACCTTCCGGCACGGAAACGGTGCTCCACAACTTTAGAGGCGCGCCGGACGGTGCGGGCCCATACGCTCGCCTCACCGCCATCAACGACGTGCTGTACGGCACCACGGTGAGCGGTGGCGCGCACCTCCGCGGAACCGTCTTCACTATCTCAACGTCCGGCGCCGAAACCGTGCTCCATAGTTTCGAAGGCTATCCTGGCGACGGCGACAGCCCGGTTTCGGACCTGATCAATGTCCACGGCACGTTGTATGGCAGCAGTTTCTACGGCGGTTTCAGCCTCTGCTACCAAAAGGGTTGCGGCACGGTGTTTTCGATAACGACGTCCGGGAAGGAAACCGTACTCCATAGCTTCTCTGGATCGGACGGCGAGAATCCAGCGGCTGGCCTCACGAATGTGAACGGAACGCTTTACGGCACGACCGAGAGCGGCGGCACGCAGAATGCAGGAGCCGTCTTTTCGATCACGCGGTCCGGCAGAGAGGCTGTGCTACACAGTTTCCAAATTGGCTCGGGCGACGGGAACGGGCCGTATGGCGTCGACCTCATTTATCTTAAAGGTGCGCTGTATGGCACCACAGCGGGTGGTGGCGCGACCGACGACGGAACATTCTTTTCAATAACGCCACCCGGAAGAGAAACTCTGCTCCATAGTTTTGGCGCTCCCGGAGACGGTAAAATTCCTGAAGGCGACATCGCTAAAATAAACGACATTTTCTATGGCACAACTGAATACGGCGGCGAAAACGGTTCGGGGATGGTTTTCTCCATGACAACCGGCGGCAGTGAAAGCCAACTCTATGGCTTCAAGAGGCTTTGGATACCCGATTGGCGGCATCAGGAATCTCGATGGTACGCTTTACGGCACGACTAACTTCGGCGGTACATACGGCGATGGAACTGTCTTCGCAGTAACGCCGTGAGCCAAAAGTACCTCGTACAGAGATCGTCCCGAGACTCGACGTTTATTCACTGAGCCAAATGTGCCATCTGAACGCTACCTGGCGTGCAGCGCTCGCCGCTGGCACCGTAGCCTACTTTAGCGCGACGCTTTTTGTCGTGGGCCTAGCATACAGTGGCTGGTGTGCAGCGCCAGTGCTCAAGTGCACACCAGAAATGCCAACGTTGTTTGCATTGGCGTCGGCCGGCGGTCTTGCGGTTGGGATCATTGTCACTGTAGGGATTCGCGTACTGGATATTCGCAGCGCCAGGTTTTCGGCAGCCAGAAGCGCAGCGATCATAACTGGATGCGCTCTCCTTGGGCTGGCACTGGGCGTCGTGCTCATTCGTGGCCAGAGGCCGTAAGCAGACATTATTGCAGGCACTTGCAGTGGCGCCGGAACCCGCGTGCCGCATCCAGGCACTGGGATAACTTGGTCAAGCTAGGTGTAATCAGGTGGAGTACCATCTGCTCAATCCCACCGATCCGAACAGCGAGGACCGCGGATGGATCGCTCAGGCGTGGCTAGCTATTGTTCGCAAATCGTTAGGGTTAGCCACGAAGCCGCCGCGGTTCGAGAAGCGTCGCTATTAGCCGTACGACCGTCAGCAGCCCAGCCGTCATGAAACCGCTGCGAGCGCTCAACGACGGCAAGCCTTACCCGAAGATCAAGCCATTCAACTTCATTCTCAGCTGTTATGTCCGCAAGTTGGGCCATCCGATCGGCGTGGATACGGAACGCTTCCGTCTAATCGCGCCGTACGAGTCGGATGCACGTAAATGGGAAGCGATGTGGTGGATCGACCAGTACTCGCGCGACCGCAAGTGTTACCGTATCACAGCGTAGCTCGCAGCGGCCTCGCAGCTTAGATCGCAGCGGCTTAGATCGCAGCGGCTTAGATCGCAGCGGCTTAGATCGCAGCGGCTTAGATCGCAGCGGCTTAGATCGCAGCGGCTTAGATCGCAG
>Ga0102924_1000149_pt1 | contig 85447 bp, 72 predicted proteins | sample PaiPotPPM11metaG_FD_80116 | JGI IMG/M metagenome (GOLD analysis project Ga0102924, IMG submission 80116) | Iron sulfur acid spring bacterial and archeal communities from Banff, Canada, to study Microbial Dark Matter (Phase II) - Paint Pots PPM... ...
ACCCGCCACCCACCCAAACACACAAACCGCTCCACCCAACAATCCAGCTCCTGCCGCACCATCAACTCCGCAGCCTCGACCCACCAGGCCAAACCACGACCCGTACGCCGTCCACTTCGACCATAACTACCGCCTCCGCATCGACGGCAAGCCCTTCTAGCATCCCAAACACCTTACCGACGTGCGCCAACGTAGCGCCGGGCTTTAGCCCGGCATCTTGCCGCCCTTCCAAGGAGGCACCCAACTTTCCACCGCCGCGCAACGCTCCCGCCAATCTGCAAATGTAAACGAGCCCGAAAGCGCATATTCCTGCGGAGCCCTACAGAGTCCCTTCCGCACAGGATTCAACCAGATATACCAAGCCACCCTTTCCGACTCCTCGGCCTTCCGCAGAATGTGATCGTAATAACGCGGCTGCCACAACCGCCGATGAAATCTCTTCTGATAGGCAAAGCCCGTCTCCTGTTTGAAAGCAGACACAAATCTGACCAGCTCACCATTCGCCGCAAGAGCCCCCGCCAGGATATGGAGGTGATCAGGCATGGCGCAGTAAGCGTGGACGGCGAAATCGTGCTTAGTGCAAGCGCCGAGCAATCGGGTCAGCACCCAATGGCCAACGGACTGGTTGGCAAAAGCCGCGTGTCGCTCGTCCGTGCATAAAGTGAGAAAATAAATCTGTTTTCCGATATATCGCGAAGCCGAGAGCCGTATTTTCTTCCGAGGCAAGCTCACGCCACGAGCCTAGCACAATCAAAGCCACCCAACTCCCCAATCGCCCGCCGACGTAGCGCCGGGCTTTAGCCCGGCACTCATTCGTCCGCCCAGCACTCACTCCTCCAACCAGCAACCCCAGCAAAATCAACACATCCAGCAACTCCCGCAACCGCATGTTTCTAAAGCATTTACGCAAATCATAAGTCCTTTATCAGCAACACTTACAAGAAACTAGGGGGGCTGGCGGAGGTAGCCACTTAGAAAGAGTTCTCAACCATCTGAAGTTCAAGCCGTTTGAGCACCTGGCTCGGAGTGCGTCTTTTTGCCGCGCAGCCGCGTATACCCTGTAGAATGACCGCGACATTTACAATCCTGACCCCGACACCATCGAGGTCGATTTTCTTCTTCTCCACGCGGATGGCCGAAGACAACAAGGCCCTCGCCCAAGGGCTAAAGCGCCGCGACCCAGATATCCTCGATCAGCTGATCGAGCAGTATCAATACCGCCTGTTCCGCTATCTGCTCTACCTGACCTCCAGCCGCGAGCGCGCCGAAGACTTTTTCCAGGAAACGTGGATTCGCGTCCTCGAACGCGGCCACCAATACGACGGCAAGTTCAAGTTCGAAGCCTGGCTTTTCAGAATCGCGCGCAACCTGGTGATCGATTGGCAGCGCCAGAAGAAAATGCAAAGCCTCGATGCGCTGACCGACCCGGAACAAGGCGCACCAATGGAGTTCGCGGCGCAGAATGAGCCTTCTCCGCTGCTTTTAGTCTTGACCGCTGAAGAAAAGTCGGGTGTTCACGCTTCGCTAGACCGCATTCCCACCGTCTATCGCGAAGTTCTCCTCCTCCGTTTTCAAGAGGAGCTGGGTCTCGAGGAAATCGCCGGAGTCCTGGCCGCGCCGCTTTCCACCGTGAAGTCGCGTCTCTATCGCGGTCTGGAAGCGCTTCGCGGCGCAATGCAAGGAGGCGCGGCATGAAAGCATATCTGCACGCCCGAGCGGAAAAGCTAATCGCACAAGAGCGCGTCGAAGGAATCTCCCCAGCCGAGCGCGACTGGCTCGGCGGACACTTGCGCGAGTGCTCGAACTGTGCCCAAGTCGCACAGCAAACGAGCGCTGCTCTGCGCGCTTTGCGCGGCATGTCCATTCCCCTTCCCCGCGGGCTCGCCGCACGCACACAATTCCGCGTGCAGTTGCGCGCGCAAGAATTGCGCGAGCGCGAACCCAAGCGCCGCCTCCTCTGGATCATGTGCGCCATGTCCTGGGCGCTCGGAATCGCCACAGCGCCGTACGTCTGGCGCGCCTTCGAGTGGGCCGGAGAACGCATCGGCGTCCCACGGCTGGTTTGGGAGATGGGATTTGGTCTGTGGTGGACCATTCCGGCGCTGGTCGCGGCGGTCGTAGTGTTGATGGAAAACGCCAGACTGGCAAATGAGAACGATCCGTCGGCTTAGAAGTGCCGACTCAAGAGTTTGAGAGAGGAAAACGTATGTCGGACTACCAACAAAAGGTAAGTGGTTCCTTCAACGAGAGGAAACGCCTCAACCGGCTTCGCAGAAAGAAAGAAAAGCTCCGCTTCTGGGACGAATTTCGCATCATCCCGCGCTGGCTCGTAGTGAGCGTCATCGTTCTCTTCCTAATCGCGCAAGGCATCGCGCTTTATGTGAACCTGGCGGCAAGGTATGAGCCGTACGGAAATGTGATGTTCCCCTGGGAATTGCGTGACAGGCCGGCCCTCGCATCTCTGGCGCTCGCGGGAATCGTCACCGCCGTTTCCTTGTGCATGGCCACCATCATTTTCCTCATCGCTTACGTCAACCGCGACGCCAAGCGCCGTGGCATGAGTTCCGCTCTCTGGACATCTCTTGTACTGATCCTTCTACCGGGCTACCTGATACTCGGCTTCATGGTCTATTTTCTGATGCGCGAACCGCTTCCCTATCCCTGCCCGCAATGCTCAACGTCGGTCGGCGCGCGCTTCAACTTCTGCCCCAACTGCAAATGCAACCTGCACCCCTCCTGCCCCAATTGCAAACGCGAAGTCGCCGAAACCGACAAGTTCTGTCCCTACTGCGCGTACGAATTGGGTAGCACGCCGTTAGCAGAAAGCGGAGCGCAAAATATGTAGCGCAGGGCGAAACCCTGCGGCTCCTTCCTAGTAATCAAAGAACCGCGGCAACGACAATGAAGTTGAGTCGAAGCTAGAAACGCTCGACGGCGAGGGCCACGGCGTTGCCCCCGCCAAGGCAGAGCGCAGCGATGCCCCGCTTCAAGTTGCGGCGCTGCAGTTCGTAGAGAAGAGTAACGAGGATGCGCGCACCGCTCGCTCCAATCGGATGTCCCAGCGCCACCGCGCCGCCGTTCACATTGACCTTCTCCGGATTGAGCCGCAGCTGTCGCGTAACGGCAATCGCCGCAACCGCAAACGCTTCGTTTAGCTCAATGAGGTCCACGTCGTTGTCGCGATCCCAGCCGGTTTTTGTAAGCAGTTTTTCGATTGCGTCCACTGGCGCCATCATGACCCACTTCGGCTCGACGCCGCTGACTGCCTGCGCCACGATCCGTGCCATCGACTTTTTACCCAGACGCGCCGCGTTCCGCTCGCTCGTGACTATCAGCGCCGCCGCTCCATCATTCGTGCCGGGAGCATTCCCCGCGGTCACCGTGCCGTCTTTCTTGAACGCCGGCTTCAGCTTCGCCAGCGCTTCCATCGAAGTGTCTTCGCGCGGCGATTCGTCGTATTTGATGACGATTGGCTCGCCCTTCTTCTGGGGCACTTCGATCGGCAGAATCTGCCCTTCAAAAAAACACGACTTCCGCGCGCGTATCGCTTTCTGGTGGCTCTCGACCGCAAACCGGTCCTGCTCCTCGCGCGTGATGCCGTATTTCTCGGCCACCAGCTCGCCGGTCATTCCCATGTGAAAATCTTCATACGCGTCCCACAAACCGTCGTGGATCATCGAGTCCACGAGCTTGCCGTCGCCGATGCGATATCCGGTTCGCGCCTGCGGCAGCAAATACGGGCAGTTGGACATCGACTCCATTCCGCCCGCCACCACCGTTTCCGATTCACCGAGCGTGACCGCTTGAGCCGCCAGCGCCACCGCTTTCAGCCCGGAACCGCAAACTTTATTAATGGTCATCGCAGCAACGCGGGGGGCGCAGCCGCCCTTGAGCGCCGCTTGCCGCGCGGGGTTCTGCCCGAGTCCCGCCTGCACCACATTGCCAAGGATCGCTTCATCCACTTCCTTCGCGTCGATCCCCGCTCGCCGGATGGCCTCGGCGACAATCTTGCCGCCAAGCTCGACGGCCGAAAATCCGGCCAGTCCGCCTTGGAATTTTCCAATGGGAGTGCGAACAGCAGAGAGAATAACGGGCGTATCCATGTGCGTGGTAATCCTCCGGAGGAGCAACGCACACTATTATACAGCGTTGCCGCCAGAGCCGTCGCACAGGCGAGAGATGGAAGAAACAGGAAAGGCGGACGATCGCCCGCGTTTCCTAGACCGCTCTTAGTTCGCGGCAGCGGCCGTCGAATCCGGCATGCCTTCGTCGGCGCTCGGACCATACAGCCCAGGAACGGGAACGCCAACCAGCCGGAAATACACCGTGAGTTGCGCGCGGTGATGAATCATGTGGTTCATGCACATGCCGCGAATACAAGCAATTTTCGGCAAGGTAAAAATCTCCTTGCCACCAGCCAGGAGCTTCCAGCCCTTCATCATATCTGCATCGCTCACGCTGGCGAGCGCGGCTCTCGCTTCGGCGCTCTCTTTGTCAAATGCCGCGAGAAGCTCTTTCCGGTTCGTGACCTTCGGCGGCTCGTAGCCTGGCCCGTCCACAGGCGCATAATCCAGCTGGTCGGTATTAATGGTCATCGCGATCCATCCCGGGATGTTGCCAACGTGCGCGGCAAGCCAGCCCACCGTTCCGGATTTCTCGTGTGGCTTCCAGCCCCACTTATCGTCAGGCACGCGCTCCAGCACCTTACGCGTGTTCTTCATCTCTTCGTCAAATTCAGGTAGCATCGATTGTCCAATGGTCATGTCGGCCTCCGTGCGGAATCAAAATTCAGCGCCCAGATAGTAGGCGAACAAAAGGCGAAATGTCAAGCTTTATTTTTCTTTCACCCTTTTCGCATTTGGCCTGCTGTTCCCCTGAAGCTTTCTCCAAAACGCCTGCTAAATTCTGACGCGGCAAACTCCGTAAAGTTTCACCGGCCACCTCGACATCCTAGCGAAATCTGGCGAATTGCCGTTGACAACCGCCTGCATCGGGACAAAATATCCTCATGCCCCACCAACTAAATACGTCCTATTTGCAAGATTCTATAGGGCTGTTTCGCTACTACAAAAAGCTGGGCGATCGTGCGATGGCGCAATGTCCGGACGAAGCCCTCTTCGTCACACTCGAGGCGGAGTCCAATTCCATCGCCATCATCGTGAAGCACATGTCCGGCAATATGCGCTCGCGCTGGGTCGATTTCCTGACCACCGACGGCGAGAAGCCAGACCGCAACCGCGACACGGAATTCGAGAGCCCGGCAAGCACCCGCGCCCAACTGATTGAACAGTGGGAACGCGGCTGGAAATATGTTTTCGATGCCCTCGAGCCGCTGACCGAGGCCGACCTCACGCGAACAGTGACGATTCGCTCCGAGCCGCACTCCGTCATCCAAGCCATCAACCGCCAAATCGCACATTACGCTCATCACGTCGGCCAAATTTTATTTCTCGCCAAGCATCTAACGTTTACCAAAACCGGAAAGTGGGAATCTCTCAGTGTGCCGCGCGGAAATTCGGCTGATTTCAACGCGCGCGTGGCCGCCGAGCCGAAGTCGCAAAGATAGAAGTAACTGAGGGAAATAAACGATCGAAAGGATTGCCGACCCATTATGCGCATGCTAGGCTGGATTCAGCGAGCAAAACAATGATCAGCCCGAGAATCAGCGAACTGGTTTTTGACGTGACGCAAGAGGCCGATGGTGGCTTCGTCGCAGAATGTTTAACGGAATCCATCGTCACGCAAGGCGATACTTGGGAAGAGCTGCGAGCAATGGTGAAAGACGCAGTGGAAGGATACTTCTTTGACGGCCCCAAGCCTCAGTCTATCCGGCTGCATCTGGTCCGTGATGAAGTCCTATCGCTCGGATGAAAGCTCCGCGAGACCTTAGTGGGCGCCGATTCGCGGACATTCTCTGCCGACACTGAGAATACCGGGAAGTTGATCAGACTGGCAGTCACATCATTCTCCAGACTGAGGTACCCGGACACCAGCGAGTCCCTGTTCCCGCCCACAAAGAACTGAGAATCGGAACGCTGAACGCGATTGTTCGACTAGTCGCAAATCACAAAGGTGTCTCGCGCGAAGAAGTTCTAAAATCCATCGCGTAGTCCGACGGGCACATTTCCTCTGCAAGACAAATTCCGCTACCCTTCTTAAGTCATGGCCACACTGTTCGACTTGGATCCACCTGTAGAAAGTGGACTGAAACTGAATGACGCACAGCGCCGCGCCATCACGCACGGCGAAGGGCCGCTGCTTGTCATTGCAGGCGCAGGCACTGGCAAAACTCGTGTCATCACCGAGCGCATTCGTCACCTGCTGCAATCTGATGATTCCCTTTCCGGCGAAAATATTCTTGGCCTGACGTTCACGAACAAAGCTGCGGGCGAAATGAAAGCTCGCGTCGTGCGCGCAACCGGCGAACGCGGAAAAAATGTTACTCTCGCGACTTTTCACGCCTTCTGCGAGTGCCTTCTGAAAGAAGCCGCGCCAGAGCGCTTGATGATCGATAAAGTCGATCACTGGATTCTTCTGCGCCGCAATTTGGAACGGCTGAAACTTGACAAGTATCGCCGACTCGCCGATCCTGGCCAATTTTTGAATGACTTTGTGGAATTTTTCTCGCGCTGTCAGGATGAGCTCGTCTCCTGCGAAGACTACCAGCGCTACGCCGACGGCCTAGCCGCGCAACTAAAAACCGACCGTGCCGCTCTCGACGAGGACACTTACAAGGAGCGCGCCGAAGAGGTCGCTCTGCAACAAGAAATTGCTCGCGCCTACCGCGCCAGCGAGGATTTGCTGCTCGAAAAGAAGCGCGTGTCTTTCGGCTCGCTCATCACCGGAGCCGTCGCGCTTCTCGAAACCAACGCCGAAGCTCGCCACACGCTCCAGGAAAAATACCGCTACATCCTGGTCGACGAGTTTCAAGACACCAACATCGCGCAACTTCGCCTTCTCGAACTGCTGGCTGGCGATAGAAAAAACATCGTCGCCGTCGGCGACAACGACCAAGCCATCTACCGTTTCCGCGGAGCTTCTTTCGGAAGCTTCAAACTTTTCCTTGAGCGTTTTGCCGGCTGGCGCGAAGGCGAAGACTCGACAAAATTCCGCGTCTCGCTCGTCGAGAATTATCGCTCCACGCCCAACATCCTCCGCGTTGCTACGCAAGTCATCGCGCAAAACACGGTGAGTGCCGACTTTCCGAAAAAAGTCTTGAGCGCCAACAAGGAAGAAGGCGAAAAAATTCGCATCGTCGAACTGGAAACCGAAGAGGACGAAGCGCGCTGGATTGTCAGCGAACTCCAGCGCCTCCACGCAACGGGCCGCAAATGGCACGATTTCGCCGTCCTCTATCGCCAGCACGCGCACCGCGACGAACTCGTCGAAGAACTCGCCCGCCACAAAATCCCTTTTGTCATCAGCAAGCTTTCCATTCTCGATCACCCGCTCGTCAAAGACGTTCTTGCCTATTTGCGCGTGATCGCCACTCCGTTCGACGATATCGCGTGTGCCCGCGTTCTCGCCGCTCCCGCGTGGTCGCTCGAACCTGCTGATTTAGTGCGCCTCGCCGAGCGCGCCCGAAAAGAAAAAAAAGCTCTCTACGACATGCTGCAAGCTCCACAAGGGCAACTCGCATTCGATTCCTCCCACGCGGCGTTGGGCCGCCTCGTCGAGTTCGCGTCCGACCAACGCAAAACGCTCCGCCGCCGGAGCGCCCGCGAAATTCTCGCAGATCTCCTTGAGTGGCTGGAGGTCGCGCAACGCGCCGGCCCGCAAGACCGCAAATACGTCACGCGCCTCTCCGAATTCGTAAAAGAATGGGAGCCCAAGAGCGAAACGCGCGGCCTCGCGGAATTCGTCGAATATCTCGACTACTATTCCCAAGCCGGCGGCACCATCAGTCTCGAAGACGACTTCCCCGGCGACGCCGTCCAATTAATGACCGTCCACGGCGCGAAAGGCTTGGAGTTTCCCCAAGTCTTCCTTCTTCGCATCAACAATAAAAAATTCCCCACAACGGAACGCCACCGCGTCTTCGAATTCCCCGCGGCTCTGATGAAAGAAGGCGAACCCGCCGAGCAGTTTCACATTCAGGAAGAGCGCCGCCTCTTCTATGTCGCGCTAACACGCGCCGAAAACCGCCTGACTCTGACCACGCTCACCGAAAAAAAAGGCAAGATCCCGGTCTTCGTCGAAGACATCCTCATGGACCCCGCCATTAAGCGCCGCGATATCCACCAGATGAGCCCCAAACTGCCGGAAGGCACTTCGACGACACGAAAAGAAGCCCCAGCAAACCCCGATCCGCAACTCTTCCACGCCTCCGCCGAGCCGCCAAAAATTTTCTCGCGCATCGCGGACTGGGCCATCGAATTTCATCCGCCCACTTCCGAACCGCTAACGTTGAGCCCTTCAGCAGTCAGCGGATACCGCAGTTGCCCGCAACAATATCTCTTCAGCCGCTCCTGGTCTCTCAAGGAGGGCCCCAAAGCTGTTCTGAGCTTCGGCAGCGTCATGCACACCACCATCAAGCGGTTCATCGACCAGCTTCGCAAAGGCGTGAAGCTCCCTTACGAAGAAGTTGCGCGAATTTTCGAAACCGAGTGGAGCTCCGCGGGATTCGAAGACGACTACCAGGAGAAGGGTTACAAGCAAGACGGCCTCGAACAGCTGCGAGCCTTCCATACCGCCATGCTAGAAGCCCCGCCGCAAGTGCTCGAGCAGGAAAAGAGTTTCGAGCTTCCTCTAGAAAACAACGTCACCATCATCGGCCGTATGGACCAGGTAAATTCGCTCGGCCGCAAAGACGTCGAAATCATCGACTACAAAACCGGCAAACCCAAAAAAGACGCGGACGCCAAGAAGGATTTGCAGCTGAGCCTCTACGCCCTGGCCGCAAAAGAAATTTTCGAATGGAATCCCGTCCGCCTGGTCTTCCACTATCTCCAGAACAATCAGATCCAGGTCACCACGCGCGACGCCAAACAGCTCGACGAAGCCCAAAAAATTGTTCTCGAAACCGCCGCCGACATTCGCGCCGGCCAATTCCCTCCAAATCCGGGATTTGTCTGCCGAAGCTGCGCCTACAAACCGATTTGTCCCGCGCATGAAGAATCTCTCAGCAATTAAGTCGCGGGGCGGTCCCCTCAGTTAAAATAATTTTCTTATTGGCCGACGCCGCCGGTGTAGTACTTGTTGCGGGTGAGGATGGTCAAGCCGTCACGCTTCACGCGAACTTCCACGTCGTGGTAATCTTTCCCGCCTTTTGTGCCCCGCGGAATATACGCAAGCGTGTACTCGTTCCGGGCCTCTTCCGTTATCCGGGAGTAAAGGTCCGTCATCGATTCCTCACTCGCCGCGTAATAGATATCGCCCCCCGTAGCGTGCGCATATTCCGAAAGCCGCTCGAATCTCCGGTCGAAGATAGAGCTTCCCACGCCCACTGCGAACACCGAGATGCCGTGTCCCAGCACTTCCTTGACGGTATTGGCGTAGGTATTGGTGTTGTACTTCTTCCCGCCGTTCACCCCATCGCTGATAAGAAAGATAATCTTGCGGCGGTTGCGTGGCCGGTCTTTCAAAAGCTCTGCGGCGCCGAAGACGGCATCGTCGAGCGCCTTGGTGGGCGCCGCGAAGATAGTTCGCGTGGATTCAGGGACCGATGGTGAACCGTCGACAGCGTGTCCGTTGATGCTTGGCCCATTAAACGGGCCGCCAGGCGGCATCAGCGCGCTGCGGCTGTCCAGTTTGGTGCGTTTGAGTTCCAAGAGGAGCGTATCTTGGTTGCTGTTGAAGCCTTTTCCAGGGTGAAAAAAATCGTCAAACCGGCAAACAAGGGCCTCATCCAGATTGCTCATGCCGCCAATGATGGCGTCCAGGCTGTTTTGCACCTCTTTTGCGTCCTTTGTTTTCAGATCGTTGTCAATCAAAATGACCATGGACAGCGGGAACGCCTCGGTTGTGAACACATCGATTCTTTGCTCGACATTGTCGTCAAACACCCGAAATTCGTCCTTCCCCAAATCGGGCACCAGCCGCCCGGACCTGTCTTTTACCGTCACTGGGAGCACCACGAGGTTGGCGTTGACCGTAATCTTGGCTCGCGCCTCGCTCAGCCGGGGGACATCCGGCGGCGCGGGCTGCTGCGCGGCAGGCGCCGTTTCCTGGGTGGTCTGCGCGGCAGACCCGAACCAAAACGCCGGTGCCGCAAAGAAGAATAAGCTCGTCACGCCCGCGATTTTTCGTAGACTTTTCATATTCCTAAGGCCAGACTTCCTCTCGGACTCGGTGAGTGGGTTGTCGTCCTAAATCCTGGCGATCTCCGGTCGACGCATCCATCGCACCGCTTGATAGCATCCTAACGTGGCGGAAGAACCCCAGCGGGCAATTTCCGGCCGGGCATCTCTCGTCAAGGAAAGTATACATGCGTTCTCTCAAGAAATTGGCAGCTCTCTGCGTGGTCCCCGTGCTTGCGGCGGCCATCGCCGTGCCTGCCCAGCCGCAAGAGCCCGCCGTTCAGGGCCCCACCATCAAATCCCAGGTGAACCTGGTCAACTTGTTTGTGACTGTGCGCGACAAGAGCAAGCACATCGTCACCGACCTCAAACAGGACGACTTCAAGATATCCGAAGACGGCCAGGACCAGAAAATTGCCTTCTTCTCTAAAGAAGTGACGCTGCCCATCACTCTGGGGTTGCTCCTGGATACCTCGGGCAGCGAACAAGAGATGCTCGGCGCCATTCAGGATGGGGCTACGAACTTCTTGAACCGCGTGATGCGCAAAGGCGACGAAGCCATGGTCATCTCGTTCGACCTGGACGTGGACCTGCTCGCCGACCTCACTGAGGACCGTTCACTGCTGGACCGCGCCATCCGCAAAGCGCAGATCAACGCCGGCGGTCCGATGATGACTCCAGGAACGCTCCCGTCGGGCGGACCGAAAGGCACCGATTTTTACGATGCCCTCTATCTGGCCTGCAATGACGAGCTTGCCACCGAGGCCGGACGCAAAGCCGTGGTCGTCCTTACGGACGCCGAAGATAATGGCAGCAAAGTCCGCGTCGAAGAAGCCATTGAAGCGGCCCAGCGCACGGATACGGTCGTTCACATCCTTCTCGTCTATGACCCGCACTACGGCGCCGACAGCGGCGTGGCCAAGAAAATCACCGACGAAACCGGCGGCCGCATGATTGTGGTCAACAACGAAAAGCATCTCCAGGCAGCGTTCGATCAAATCTCCGAGGAGCTGCGCAGCCAGTATACCATCGGCTACTATCCGACCAATTCCGCCCGCGACGGAAAGTTCCGCAAAATCAAGGTGGAAGTCTCCGACCACAACGACAAGGTCCTCGCCCGCAAAGGCTACTACGCTCCGAAAGGCTGACGTAGCAGCTACAGTTTCACTTCGCGTCGGCGTGGATAATGATGTCCTGCAATTGAAAATCAAGGTCCGGAACGGTTCCTCAAGATACTGTGAGCCGAGGACTATCTTATGAGAGATTGCGCGTGTAGCTTCTCGAATTCCTCGAACCTCGATTGGCCACGCTTTTTTCCGGACTAGGCTTCGGCGGAACTTCCTTGGCCTCCTCGAAATTTCCCCGCATCACCGAGTTACCCGTGGGCGAGGAAATCATCCGTTCCGCGGAAGCGATTCATCAGGAGGTCAGTTTCAAGGCGGCCCCGGCGCGCGTGTACAGCGCCCTGACCGATGCCAGCCAATTCAATAAAGTGGTTCAACTTAGCGCCGCCATGAAATCCATGGCCATCGAGAACAAGCCCGCCGAGATCAGCCGTGATGCGGGAGGCGCGTTTTCTGCATTTGGAGGATACGTCACTGGCCGCCAGATCGAACTTGTCCCGGAGAAGAGAATCGCACAAGCATGGCGCGCCAGTAGCTGGGATCCCGAAGCCTATTCAATAGCCCGGTTCGAGCTTTCTCCTCGGGGATCCGGCACGAAACTCGAGTTTGAGCACACCGGTTTCCCGCAAGGCGACGCCGAACACTTGCTCGCCGGGTGGAAAGGCAACTACTGGGAGCCGCTCGCGAAATACCTAGCCGGGACCAAATACCACAAAGAACATTCCGCACAAGGGTCACTCGAATCAGCAGGTGCGCTTGCCGCACCGGTCAAACCGGGAACGGAGGCTAACCAGATCCTGGCGCTCTTGTTTTCCGCGCATTGACCGAAATTCGCCGACCGTTCAGCATCCCTCCTATACTCAATCATGATTAACGAGACCGTTGCCCACTATGGGATTCTGCGAATACGCGGGTCCGGCGGCATGGGAGTCGTCTACGAAGCCGAAGACGCCAAGCTCGGGCGTCGCGTCGCACTTGGACGCACCTCTGCTGCTCCGAATGCTACGTCCTTGGAAAATTAAGCAAATAAATGAAAGGAGGATTAGGGAGACGCAGGACCCGAAGGACTCGCCTGACCCGGAACTTCTCGATTGGCGCGCGCGAAATACCCGCGCCTCGCGCGGACTTGATAGCCCTTGTGGTCCGGCACTTCGATCCGAATCCGGTGGTAGCGCCCGTCCAGCACGTAATTGGTCGGTATGTATGCGATGGAATACTGATTCCGCAGCTCGTCGCCGATATCCTGGAAAGATTGATCCAGATCATCGACATGATACGGAAAGAAGGCCCGGCCTCCGGTTTCGTCAGCCAGGTCTTGCAGGATCTTGTCGCCTTCGGTGAGGTGCGACTTGCGGTTCGCCAACTTCTCGGGATTAGTCTGTGAAAGCTGGATCCACTGCGTGCTGGTGCTGATGGTATAAATCACCACACTCGTGCGCTGGGCCATCTCGATGGCCTCTGACCGAGTGTGATTTGAAAGGTTGTCGTCTCCGTCGCTAATCAGAATCATGACTCGACGCACGACGTCCGGCTGATCCCCTGGCGGGCGCGGCGGATGGCTCAGATCGTTCTGGCAGGCTTCATAGATCGCGTCGTACACCGCCGTCCCGCCGCCCGCGCGCGTTTGCAGGATTTGGTCGCGCAGCAGCCCGGCATCGCTCGTGAACGCCTGCACCACTTGCGGCTCGTCGTCAAAGGTCATCACGAACGCTTCGTCCCTGCCGTGCCGCAACACGCTGAACAGGAAATTGATCGAAGCATCTTGTTCGAATTTGATGCGGTCGCGGATGCTGTTCGAGGTGTCCACCAGCATTCCGATGCGTAGCGGCAGATCCGTCTGTTTGCTAAAGTAACGAATCTCTTGGGGAAGTTTTTCGTCGAATACCTTGAAGTCCTGTTTTTGCAGGTCGGGGACGAGCTTGTTGCGACGGTTCAGCACCGTGAACAGCACGTCCACCAGGTTAACCACCTGGACGATCTTTTGCGGGCTTTGCGCGGGTGCGGCCTGCTTATCCTGTGGCTGCTGCTGAGCTTGCTGCGGTGCGGCTTTCGGGGCCGCCTGAAGAGGTTGCGCGGATTGCGCCGCTGCCTGTTGCGCGCGGTCGCTGACTGCCGTGGTCAGCAACCCTGCTACGAGAAGTACGGAAACCATTCCCCTGGACATGTCAGTCGATTATAGGTACGGAGCGAGCGCAGCGTCAATTCGCTTCGGATCTTCTCCGGCGGCATCCGCCAGCTTTTTGACGAACTCGTGCAGTTCCCGCGGCATTGGCGCGCGAACTTCGATCCATTCGCCGCTTCTGGGCTGAGAAAATCCCAGCCGCGCCGCGTGCAGAAAATTCCGCTCCAGCGGCGGGATTATAACTTGCTCCCGTTCTCGTGCCGCGCCGCGCCCAACTCCCGCGCCAACGCAAATCTGTGAAGACGCTCCATAAAGCGTATCGCCCACCACCGGATGCTTCGCTGCAGAAAAATGCACGCGAATCTGGTGCGTGCGCCCCGTATGCAGCTGCACTTCGACTAGCGTCGTCCCATCCACTTCCGCCAGCGTCCTCCAATCCGTGCGCGCCTCCCGAGCGTTGCCAGGCAACAGGCCGCCCCGTGGCGCGTTTCTTCGCAGCGCGCTCCCTGGCTTCTCCCGGTGCACCGCCATCCGTGTGCGCCGGTGCAAGTCGCGGCCAATCGCCAGTTCAAACCGCCCCTGCCGTTCCGTCAGCAGGCCTTCCACGAGCGCGATGTACGTCTTCTTAACCGTGCGTTGCCGAAATCCTTCCGCCAGCTTGGCATGAGCGAAATCATTTTTCGCCACCAGAATGACTCCGGAGGTTTCCTTATCGAGCCGATGCACAATCCCCGGCCGCAATGCGTCTCCGCCCTGCGAGAGCTCCTGCCCCCGTCCCAGCAGTGCATTGACCAGCGTCCCCCGCGTGTTTCCCGCCCCCGCGTGTACCGTCATCCCCGCCGGTTTGTTGACGACAATCACGTCCGCATCTTCGTAAAGTATGTCCAGCGGAATCGCCTCGGCCACGGCTTGCATCGGAGGTCGCGCTTGCGCCTCGACGGCGATTTTCTCGCCCCCGCGCAATCGATGCGCGCCCTTGGTCGGCCTGCCCCCGACCAGCACCAGACCTGCTTCGATCAATTGCTGAATCCGCGTTCGGCTCAGCTCAGGCAGTTGCGCGGCCAAGTAGCGGTCCAGCCGCACTCCCGCATCGGTCTCGGCAACGGCAAGCTCATGCGTGATTGGTGAAGGCACCCGAGGATTCTAGCAGCATGCCCGCGTTGGGAAGCAACGCGCGGCAACGCCCTTTGTGTCATGGTGAGGCAGCCGGGCAAAACCACAGACCGCTCGCTTTTTCGAATGTGAATTGCTCAGCGGTAGAGACGAAAGCAGAAACTGACCTTCGGCGTTGTCCGTCAGTTCCGGATGGATTAGAAGTATTCCTTGGAAGTTTAAAAAATGAGTATATGGTCGCGTGTTTTAGACTTAATATACACGCTCCCAATGCCAATGAGGTTCTCCTTGAGAATCCAAGTGGAGTGACCGCCGGCCATGACGGAGGGGAAAAAGACATCGAGTACAGACGCCGCGACAATTGCAGGTTCGCGTCTTGCCAAGATGTCCGTTGAGGAGCGGCGTGAAATACAAAAACTCGTTCAGCGGGCGCTGGAGGAACATAATCTGCCTAGATTTAGAGCAGCCCTGCTTAAGCTGGGATATGACGAGACTTCTGCCGTGTACGAAAAGCTGATGCAGCTTTGGGATGAGCATGATCGCGCTTCGCGCCACGGTTGAGGACTTCTTTGAAAGCCTTGACCCTCTTTTTTCGTTCCTCCACCGGCATCGCTTCCAGATGCTCCACGATCAGGCCAGCCATCTCCGAAACGATCTCAGCGCTTGTCTTTTTCTTATCGGCCACTTTTGCCTCACATCCCCAACAACTTTCAGCGTAGCAAGAAATGGGCATAAACAACAATAGAACAGAAGTACGGGGTTTTTATCTTTTTCCCACCTGCTCTTATTTCTCTTCGACAGGATTCCGCGGGAAAAACAGAAGGTCAAGTATCAACAGAAGCGCTCCAATCGTAATCGCCGAATCGGCCACGTTGAACGCCGGCCAGCGATAGCTTCCGAGCCACACCTCGAAAAAGTCCGTGACTGCACCGTGGAGGATTCGGTCCGTGAGGTTTCCCGTCGCGCCCCCCAGCAGAAGCGCAAGTCCGGCAGAGGCCATGGGACCGCCTTGTCCGGCGACGAGCAGCCAGGCGAGCGCGCAAATTACGACGAGCGAACCGCCGATGAGCAGCGCGCGCAGCCACGGCGAATGCGAATCCGCAAAAAGACTGAATGCGATACCCGGATTGCGGCTGTGCACCAAATAGATGAAGTGCCGCACCACTTCGTGCCGCCAGTTTTCATCGGTTTGCGTTTCAAACCACGCTTTCGTGGCGCGATCGAGCACGACTACGCCCAGCGTGAGCCAGAGCCAGCGCAAGCGGGAGGGCAGTTTCATGAACGAGGGATCTCCAATCCTTCGATTTCCGCGAGCGCTTCATTGCAACGTTCGCACACGCTGGGATAGCGGGTATTCTCTCCCACATGCGTCGAGTAGTTCCAGCACCGTTCGCACTTTTCTCCTTTTGCTCTTTGCACAATAACTCGAAGAGTTGGTATTGCTTGAGAGTAGAAACTAGCCTGTCCAGCTTCGTAGGTCTCAACCGCTGAAACAATGAATAGAGCTGGCAGATCATTCCAGTACTTTTTGATTCTGGAGACCACAACCAGGTCATCGGACTGCAGAAGGATTTTTGCTTCGAGGCTGGAGTTGATGATCTTCTTTTCGCGCGCGCCTTCAAGAGCCTTCAGGACCTCTTGGCGCAACTTGTATAGAAACTCCCAGTCCGCAATGACCTGATCGTGCAGCGAGTTTCTCAATGCTTCCGGTTCCGGAAACAGGGCCAGATGAACAGAAATGGCCTCGGAGGACAGTTTTGGAAAATGCTTCCAAACTTCCTCGCTCGTAAAAACTAAAATCGGTGCCGCAAGACGCACCAGCGCGCCCATGATTTTCCAGACCGCCGTTTGCGCCGAACGCCTCGAACGATTCTGTGCCGCCTTGGTGTACAAGCGATCCTTCAAGACGTCAAAATAAAACGCGCTCAAATCGACCACACAATAATCGTGGATCGCGTGATACACGCGGTGAAAATCGTACGCGGCATACCACTCCCGGCATTTCTTCACGAGGCCGGCCGCGCGGTCCAGCATCCACCGATCGAACTCCTCGAGCTGCTCATCAGGAAGAGCGTCGCGCCCCGGTTCAAAATCAAATAAATTCCCGAGTGCGAACCGGAACGTATTGCGAATCTTGCGGTAGGCTTCGCTGAGCTGCGTCATCACCCGCTCGCTGATTTTCACGTCGGCCTGATACTCCTGCGACGCCACCCACAATCGCAGCAGGTCCGCTCCCCATTTTTCGCAAATATCGCTGGGCAGGACGGCGTTTCCGAGGGATTTGGACATGGGGCTTCCGTGTTCATCGAGCGTCCAGCCGTGCGTGACCACGCTGCGGTAAGGCGCATGATCGCGCAGCGCCATGCCGATCAGCAGCGAGCTCTGGAACCACCCGCGATACTGGTCCGGGCCCTCAAGATAAACATCCGCCGGCCATTCGTCTCCCTTCAAAACCGCGAGATGCGAAGATCCCGCGTCAAACCACACGTCGAGAATGTCGTTCTCCTTACGCCAGGCCGACGCGCCGCACGCGCATTTTGTCCCGGCGGGCAACAACTCTTCGGCCGGGTGCTTGTACCACGCGTCCGCGCCTTCGCGTTCGAACCACTTCACCACATTGCGCAGAGCCGCAAAATCCTCAAGCCGCGCGCCGCAGCCGTCGCAATAAAAAACAATAATCGGCACACCCCAAAATCGCTGCCGCGAGATGCACCAATCCGGCCGTTTCTCGATCATTTCGTAAATGCGCTCTTCTCCCCAAGCCGGAATCCACTTCACACCAGGAATTTCTCCGAGCGCTTCCGCGCGCAACGTTTTTTCTTTTCCGTGCGCGGCCTGGTCCATCCTGATGAACCATTGCTCCGTGGCCCGGAAGATCACCGGATTATGGCAACGCCAGCAATGCGGGTAGCTGTGCGTGTAATCGTGATGGCCCAGAAGCGCTCCGCGATCTTCGAGCAGCTTCACGATGACCGGATTCGCCTCAAACACATTCTTGCCTTTGTATTCCGCCAAGCCTTCCTGATACACGCCTTTGTCGTCGATGGGCGCGTAAATCTCGAGCCCATATTTTTGCGCGGAAAGAAAATCATCCGAACCGTGCCCCGGCGCCGTGTGTACGATCCCGCTGCCCTGATCCAGCGTCACATAGTCCGCCAAAATTCCCGGCACTTGCAGCGGCAAAAACGGATGCTGGAATTTCGCGCCCTCAAAATCGCGCCCCTTGCATTTCGAACGCACCCGCACTTCCTTGATCCCGCATTCCGCCTGCAACGCCGCGATTCGCTCCGCGGCTAGCAGCAGCAAACCCTTCTCCGTTTCCAAGACCACGTAATCGAAATCAGGATGAAACGCCAACGCGCGATCGTGCGGCAGCGTCCACGGCGTCGTCGTCCAGATCACGGCGCTCACGTCATCCATTTGAACGGAATCAACCTTGCCGCCGTCCACCAAGCCAAACTTCACCCAGACTGAAAGACTTGTGTGATCTTCGTACTCGACCTCCGCCTCCGCCAAAGCTGTACTGTCGTGGATGCACCAATAAACCGGCTTCCGCCCGCGATACACAAAACCCTTCTCCATGAAATCGAGGAGCGCCCCGGCAATGGTAGCCTCATAATCGTGGCTCATGGTCAGGTACGGATCATCCCAGCGGCCCAAGACTCCCAATCGCTGAAAGTCGCGCTTGTGCTGCGCCACGTAGCGCGTTGCAAACTCCCGGCAAAGCTTGCGAAATTCCGCCGGCGCAACCTTCCCTTTCCCCCCGAGCTCGCGTTCTACTTGCGTCTCGATCGGCAAGCCATGGCAATCCCAACCGGGCACATACGGCGCGTAATGCCCCGCCATGCTCTTGGACTTCACGATCATATCTTTCAGAATTTTGTTGAGCGCGGTCCCCAGATGAATCGTGCCTGTCGGATACGGCGGCCCATCATGAAGGATGAATCGCGGCTGGGTTGTTCGCGCCGCAAGAATTCGCTCGTAGAGATTCGAATCCTGCCAGGCCGCAAGCTGTTTCGGCTCATTTTGCGGAAGGCCGGCCTTCATCGGAAAATCCGTTTTTGGCAGGTTCAGAGTCTTCTTGAGTTCCAGGGGCTCGCGCATGGATAAGTGTGTCCGCAGGTTCGCTTGCTCGATTGAGATGCCGTCCAACTGTTCTTTTATAATTGTTCCGTTGCAATGTCAGAAACATCGGAAAGCGGTGTAATTCCGTATGTTACAATGATTGGGAGTTGGTGTCAGCGGCTGGGGTCGCGCAACCTTTCCCGGCTCTCTCGAATCTTATCGGTGAAGGACACCCAGCGCGGCGAAACTGCGTCTAAATCAGGGGGAAGATGGTGCCGGGACTAATCGTAAATCTCGTTCCCGAAGAATTGAAGAAGCGCGGCGCGTCCGCCTCCGGTGAACAGGACGTCCCTGTACCTGCCTCCGCGGTTCCGAAGTTTGGCGCGCCTGCTATCCTGCTTCCCACTAATTTTTGGTCGAACCTCAAACAGTTTTTGACCGAGCGTCCGGTGAAAGTGACGGATCGCCCCGGCGCGCCCTTTGTGAAAGCGGCTTTCGGCGCGGGCGTTTTTGACAATTTCAAGGATTTTCTGAGTTCGCGTCCGGGGCCGAAAGGCCCGGTAAACAGCCGTCTAGCGGTCTCCTGGGGAACGAATTTCGGCGGGTTTAGCGGGCGGATCAAGGAATTTTTCTTCCCCGCGAAGCTCCCGCCCGCGAATTTCACCAGCAAGCCCCTGAGAGTAAAGGACATCTGGACGAAGGACGAAAATTTCCGCTGGACGCAGGCGATTTCTTTTGCGATTCACGGGAGCGTTTTCGCGCTGATTATTTTGATTCCCCTGCTCTGGCATTTCACTCCGACCGAGGCAAAAAACAAGATTGTCGACGTTACGCCGCTTGATATTTCTCCATACATGGCGAAGCTGCCGGCGGGAGCAAAGAAAGCTGGAGGCGGTGGCGGTGCCAATGACCACACTTTGACACCCGTCAACAAGGGAAAGCTGCCCAAGTTCGCGTGGACGCAGTTTACCCCGCCCCAGGTGAAGATTCAAAATGAGCACCCCAAGCTGGCCATGGACCCGTCGCTGCTTGGCCCGCCCGATCTTAAAGTGCCGAATCTGAATGCCTCGACCTTTGGCGATCCGATGGCGTCGGCAGTAAGCGACTCTCTCGGGCATGGCAACGGCACTGGCATCGGGAGCGGAACCGGCGGCGGCCTGGGTCCCGGCGAAGGCGGAGGCACCGGCGGCGGCGCGTTCCGCGCTGGGGTGAATGGAGTTGGCGTTCCGGAATGCATCTATTGCCCGCCACCGCTCTATTCGGATGATGCGCGCAAAGCGAAATACATGGGCTCGGTGGTGCTGCAAGTGACCGTTACGGCCGATGGCCGGGCCGTCAACATCTCGATCGTGAAAGATCCCGGGATGGGCCTGGGAGAGAAAGCCGTGGAGTCCGTGCGTACCTGGAGATTCCGGCCAGCGGCAGGACCCAACGGCAAGATTGTGCCCGTGATCGTGCCCATCGAAGTAACGTTCCGGCTGTATTAGTTTCCCCTGGTCGTCTCCCCGTGGTGGGTGATTGAAGAAACACATCAAATGGTTCTGCTGTCTGGGCTGTGGACAATCTGTTAGGATTCCGGCATGAGAAGAATAACCGGTATTTCGTTCGCCATTTTCGCTGGCTTGATGTGCTTCGGGCAGACGGCGCGCGCGCAGAACTCCGCAGGCATGCTAGACATCACAGCGCGTATCACGCCCACGGCGGCGCGGCCGGAACCAGTGCGGCAATTTACGTTCTATATCCTGACCAAGAGTTATACGGACATCGCCAAGGAAGTTGAAGAAGGTGACGTCGTTCCCCCGCGGGATAAATTCATAGATGGACTAAAGGTTTCGAAGGAATTGAAAGCATGGCTCAAGGCGCACGACACCCTTGACCTAACCATTCCGGAGCTGGACAAGATGCTGACGGCCGACGACATCATCCACACGCCGGAATTCCTGCTGGCCTACCAGCAATCGAACAGCGGGGGCGTAACGAATGGTATCCCGAAGCCGAAATACAAGGACGCGGACAAAACGGACCGTCCTGAAAAATATGAAAAAGACAAGGAGGAATACAACACCGCGCTTAAGAAATTTATCCAGAAGAATCCGGCAACGGTTTCCGGAGTCGAACTGGAGCTGGACGGCGTAAATCCTCAGAGGAAATGGGCGCGGCTCCTGAGCGAACAGAAGAGGCGCGTGCAGAAGCTGGCGCCGGAACTGGCGCAAACGAAGTATCTGGCTGCCAAAGTGGACACCGACTTGGATGGACACGGTTTCCTGCGGGATCTGGCGCCAGGCAAGTACTGGATCAGCTCGCTGAATCTTGAAGCAAACGCGGGCGACGCGCGAGTGCGCTGGGATGTGCCGATTACTATTGAAGCGGGCCAAACTTTTCGCATCGAACTCACCAACCTGAACTCGACGGACACGCTGGCAGCGCTGGCACCCTAAGCCGCGCCGGCCACAGCCATGGGTACGCCTAGCCATTGGCTGATCTTCAATCTATTCGTACTCGCCGCGATTGCGCTGGACTTGGGTGTGTTTCACCGGCACCCCCACAAACTGAAAATGCGGGAAGCGATCACCTGGAGCCTGGTCTGGGTCGGTTTGACCGCGGCATTTGGGCTTGGCGTCCTGCATTATTCCGGCGAGCAGCGCGGCCTTGAATTCTTCACCGGCTACGTCATCGAAAAAGCCCTCAGCATCGATAATCTCTTCTTGTTCTTGGTGATTTTCCGGGCATTTAAGGTAGATGAAAAGGTCCAGCATCGCATTCTGGAGTGGGGCATCCTCGGGGCACTGGTGATGCGCGGAGCGATGATCGCGGCGGGAGCGGGACTGATCCAGCGATTCAGCTGGGTGCTGTATGTGTTCGGCGCATTTCTGGTGTACGCGGGATTGCACATGCTGTTCGCGAAGAAAGAGAAGATGCATCCCGAGCAGAACCGGATTTCGCGATTTACGAGCAAGCATTTGCGTATCACGCGGGAATACCAGGGAAATAAATTTTTTGTGCGCGAAGGCGGGAGGCTGTTTGCGACGCCGTTGTTGGTGGTGCTGCTGATCGTGGAGATTACGGACGTCACCTTGGCGGTCGATTCGATTCCCGCGGTGTTCGGCATAACGCGCGATCCTTTTATCGTGTACACGTCCAATGTATTCGCGATTCTGGGTTTGCGCGCGATGTATTTTCTGCTGGCCGGAGTTCTGGAGCGCCTACGGTTCCTGACGGCGGGACTCGCGTTCGTACTGGCGTTCATCGGTGCAAAGATGATCGTCGAGCCGTGGGTGCACATTTCGGTGGAAGCTTCGCTTGCGATTGTGGCCGCAATGTTGCTCGCGGCGCTTGCGGCTTCCCTGCTGGCGGGTCCAAAACCAAAACAATAGTGGTCAGGTTCAGGATGAGCGACCTTGCCGAGCGAGGACGCTGGGTACGTCCACTCCTAAATACACTCGCTATATTAGAGACGCCTTTTTATTATTATCTAGTTAACGACATGAGTCGGCGGAATCTGGATGGTGGGTCACACTAATGGCAGGCGGGACGCCGGTCGTCTGGGTTCCGCAACGGGGTATTTCCATGAAGGCAGATCGATACCTGTCGGTAGCCTTGTCCGTTTTGTTTTGTATGCTTGGCACGCACCTGCTGCTGGATGCGATTCGCCATGCGCAGTCGCACGCGGACGAATACGTTTTGATCGGGGCAACACTGACGGCGCTTGGGCTGGCTATCTTGGTGATCGCATTCGAACAGTATCGGGGAGTCCGCGCGATGGCACAGCACATGAGACGCGGTTCGCACTCATCGAGAAGGTCCAGAGCCGCCAAAACAGAAAGCCATTCTTAGGAAAAACGCTACGGAGAGAGCGGCCGCGCTGTTCGCGAGCTATCCTCGTTCTCGCGCCGCCGCGCCTGAGGCGGGGTTTTGACCAGGACCTTACCGCAGGAGAATTGTCTGTCACGAAACACTGGCCGCTAAAGACTTGTCCCCAAACACCTGTTGCTAAACACTTGTTGCCAAACACTTGTTGATAACGGCCGGAAAATAGAAATAGAGTCACTCCTAAAGCAGGTGTTACGTGCCCAAGCAGGTTTCGGCGGTCGAATCCATCTCACCAGCTTTTGCGCGAACAAAGCGGCTACTCTTTGGGCCGTTTCGCTTTGGGCTGTGGGCACGCTTGGCGGTGGTGGCCTTGGTTACCGGAGAAACGGGAGGAGGCGGCGGTGGGGCAAGCCTTCCGAACTTCAACAGCAATCGCGGGGGCAATAACCACTGGGCCGCCGCGGCGCATCTTCTCCGCGAGCCGGACTGGGAGCAAATCCGGCCTTATCTATTCTGGATTGTGCTGGGAGCGCTGGCCGTGCTGGCGCTGATGCTTTTGTGGATTTACAGCGACTGCGTTTACCGGTTCATTCTGCTGGAGTCGGTGATCAGCGGGCAGTGCCGGCTGCGAGAGGGATGGCGGCGTTGGAGAGAAGCCGGGCGGCGATACCTTTTGTGGGTCATTGCGTATGGGTTCGGCGCCCTGATGTTGCTGGGTTTCGTGATTGGAGTGCCGGTATTGCTGGCATTTCGCGCGGGGTGGTTTGAAAAATCGGAGCAACATATGTGGGAGCTGATCGGCGGCGGCCTCTTGCTGGTGCTGGTATTCATTGTGGTGGTGGCCATCCTGGCCGTCATCGACTTGCTGGCGCGGGATTTTCTTGTGCCGGTGATGGCGTTCGAGAATGTGGGGGCGATGGACGGCTGGCGGCGGCTGCTGGCGATGCTGGGCGCGGAGAAGCTGGCCTTCACCGCGTATGTGCTGATGAAAATCGTGCTGGCGATGGGGAGCGCGATTATTTTTACGATCGTCAATCTGATTGTGATCTTGGTGCTGCTGATTCCGCTGGCGGTGCTGGGCGTCGCTTGGTACTTCATCGGCAAAGGCGCCGGGATAACTTGGGATACTTCCGCTATTTTATTGGTGGCGGGGCTGGGGATGCTCGCGGTTGCCGGACTTTTGTACGTGATAGGTTTTGTGTATGCGCCAGGGCTGGTGTTCTTCCAGTCGTATACGCTGGAGTTTTTCGTGCCGCGCTATGGACCGCTGGCGAACAGCATGTTCCCGCCAAGTCCGCCGGTGATGCCGCCCATGGAACCAGTGCCACCGGCGGAGCCATTGCTACCGCCGGAACCATCGCCTGCGTAGCAGGCCATTGAGAGAAAAGGCCACGAAGGCTGAGACTGGAGGGCGGAAGCGAAAGCGCTAGTCTTTCAGCTTCGCCGCCAACACATCCCACTTTTGAATCTCCGGGGGTTTCGCGAACAGTTCTGCAGCTTTCGCCATCAATGCGGCGGCGACCTTCCCGTTCAGGTGAGCCTGACGGCCGGCGTCGTCATTAAAAACATCAAAAATTCCAAAGCTGGAATGTCCCATCCGGATAGCGAACCACGCAATTGTGCCTGGTTCCTCCTGAACAAGCGGCAGAGCGCCTTTCAGAAAGTTTTCGACTTCCGTTTCTTTTCCTGGTTTTGCTTCCAACTTCGCAATGAGAGCAAGCTTAACTTTCGCCATACAGGACTTCCTTTCTTTTTGTTTGCTTGTACTTCCCCCGCTCCATTTTGGATGCTGGAGCCCGTGGGTTGGATTCTTTTGCGGACGAAAAAATGCGGCTGGCTGCGTGGTCTATGCTCTGCAGAGCGCTTCACGGGTCAATCCTCTTCGTACATTAGTTCATCGACGTAGCACCACATCCAATTTTCGCCGGGTTCGAACGAGCGGACGACGGGGTGTTTGGTGGCATGAAAATGCTTGGTGGCATGTTTATTTTTTGACGAATCGCAACAGCCGACGTGGCTGCACGTGAGACAGAGGCGTAGGTGAACCCAGGTGTCGCCGATTTTGAGGCATTCTTCGCAGCCCTTGGACTTGGGTTTCACTGGGCGAATTTGTTTAATATGTGTGCAGACGTCGGCCATTTTTTGCTCCAGAAAAAACTAGTGCGCGGGTTGAATCGGAATGCGCACTTGAAAGCGCGTGTCGCCGGGGACGGAGGTGACGCTCACGTGGCCGCCGACGTTTTTCATAATCCGGCTGACGACATCGAGGCCGAGACCGGTGCCTTCGCCGACGCCTTTTGCGGTGAAAAACGGATCGAAGATGCGCGAGAGGGACCCGGGCGGAATACCGGCGCCGTTGTCGGCAATTTCCACGAGGACGAAATCGTTTTCGCGGGCGGTGCGAATGGTGAGTTTGCCGCCGTTCTTCATGGCGTCGGCGGCGTTGTCGATGAGATTGGTCCAGACTTGATTGAGTTCGCTGCCGCTGGCCATGACTTTGGGAAGATTCGGGGCGTATACGCGGGTGACAGAGATACCGCGCCTGAGCTTATGATTCATGATGGTGAGAGTGGTTTCAAGGCCGCGCTCGATATCGACTTCCTGCATGGAGCCTTGGTCCATGTAGGAATACTCCTTGATGGCTTTGATGAGATCGGAAATGCGGGCGGAACTGTGCTCGAGTTCATCGGCGATACGCTCCATTTCGAGGAGCGTGGCGAAGCGGGTGAGCTCGGGGCCAAGAGATTTGCCGGCGACGGCAGCGAAGGATGCCAGTTGAGGATCGGTGAGGCCGGCATCCGCGAGGGATGGCGAGAGCTTCCAGGCGTCAGCGATATTTTGCGATTCGAGCCAGGCTTGGATGGCTTCTTCGCGCTCGACGCGGGCGAACTCGTCTTTGAACTCCGCGGGCTTCAGAGCAGCACGGATTTCTTCCTCGCGCTGGGCGAGGAGGCCGCAGTCTTCGGGGCCAATTTCTGTGGTGCGCGCGGCTTCGCGCAGGCGGGCCAAACAATCGCGCAACGCGGAGGCAGAGCGGCGGGCGGCGGCGGAAGGATTATTTAGCTCGTGAGCCAGGCCGGCAGAAAGTTTGCCGAGCGCGGCGAGCTTCTCGTGCTGCTGCTCACTGCGGGTGACGCTGCGCACGCGGTCCGTGAGCAAACCCACGAGGCGGCGGGCAAGTTCCGGCATTCTCCGGAAGAGTTCCGGGAATTGGCTGGCGGGAAAGGCGAGGAAATGCGATGGAAAAACGGCGCGGCCAGTGACCGTGATTGTTTTCAGCCGCGAGAAAGGAAGCATGCCGGTGACATCACCGGAGCTAATCGTAAAGACGGGACCGTCGGGACTTCCATGCTCGCTCCGGCCACGCATTTCGCCTTCGAGCATGATCATCATGAAGTCAGGAGCATCACCTTCGCGCATGATGATTTCGCCGGGGGTGGCGCGGCGTTCCTGGCACTGGGAAAGAAACCAAAGCAGATCATCGTGCGGCAGGTCCTCGAAAACGTGAACCCTGCGCAGTTTCGCAAGGAGTTCCTCGGCGGACGATGGCGCGGTGTTTTCGGTCATGCGCGTCCTGCTCTCCCGATGGCGCGGCTCATTGTACCTTGGCCAGATATTGATGCATGAATTGGACGACGACGGCGCCTTCCCCGACGCCGGAAGCGACGCGCTTGACGGAACCGTGGCGGACATCGCCGACCACAAAGATGCCCGGGACGTTGGTCTCGAGCAAGCCAGGATCGCGATCGAGGGTCCAGGAGGCGGGCCGCTTGCCATCGCGCAGGAGATCGGGGCCGGAGAGGATGAATCCTCGTTCGTCGCGTTCAATGAGATCGCCGAGCCATTGGGTGCGCGGCTGCGCTCCGATGAAGATGAATAGGCTCGAAGCGGGAAGCTGCTCGCGCGTTCCGGTGGATTCGCACAGCACGGTAATGCTGGTGAGGCGCGTTTCACCCTGGACTTCGACGACGCTGGATTGTGTCCAAACCTGGATGTTGGGCGTTTTCTCGATCTGCTCGATGAGGTAGTGAGACATTGTGCTGGCCAGCGATTTGCCGCGCACGAGCATAATGACTTTTTCCGCGAATTTCGAGAAATGCATGGCGGCCTGCCCGGCGGAATTCGCGCCCCCGATGATGTAGACGGTTTCGCCGCGGCAGGCGATGGCCTCCGAAGTGCCGCCGCCGTAGTAGACGCCAGCACCCTGGAGGCGGTCGATGCCGGGCACGTCTAGAGAGCGCCATTGAACGCCCATGGCGAGAAGCAGAGCGTTGCAGGAGATTTCGGCGCCATCGGCGAGCTTGATGAAGCGATACGGGCCTTCAACGCGCAGGCCGACGACATCCTGAGGCGAAAGAATCTCGACGCCGAAACGGCGGGCCTGCGCGACGGCGCGGAAGGCCAAGTCGGCGCCTGATAGCCCGGCTGGAAATCCGAGATAGTTTTCGATGCGGGAGCTGAGGCCGGCCTGGCCGCCGGGGGCTTCGCGCTCGATCATAACCGTGTGAAGACCTTCCGACGCGCCGTAGACGGCGGCGGCGAGGCCCGCGGGGCCGCCACCGACAATGGCGAGGTCGTAAAAATTGGTTTGGGCGTGGGTGCGGAGGCCGACTTTGTCTGCAACCGCGGGAAGAGGCGGCTCGGCCAGCCGGGTGCCATCGGGGAATAACATCAGGGGCAAAGTTTCTGCCTCGGGCCCGAGGGAGGCGATGAGGGTGCGAACTTCCGGATCGGTTTGGGCGAGTTCGACATCGATCCATTGATATGGAACCTGGTTGCGAGCGAGAAAATCGCGGAGCTCGTAAGAGCGGTTGGACCAACGGGTGCCGAGAACGCGAATGCCGTCGTAGAGCGGGCGGAATGTGGAATTCCAGTCCGTGAGCAGATCATCGATGGGGGGAAATAGCTTTTCTTCGGGCGGGTCCCAGGGTTTCATCAGGTAATAATGGATGCGAGCTTCATTGATGGCGTCGATGGCGGCGGTGGTGTCGGCGTAGGCCGTGAGCAGAGCGCGCTTGGCTTGGGGATGGATTTCCATGGCTTCGGAGAGGAAGCCGACGCCGTTCATTAGAGGCATACGCTGGTCGGCAAGGAGCAGGGCGACGGGATTGTTGCGGGCTTTGAGTTCGCGAAGAGTGGAAAGGGCAGCGCCGCCGGAGCTGGCGCGCATGACGCGGTAACGGTCGGAGTAGTGGCTGCGAAGATCGCGCTCAATGGCGCGCAAGACTTCGGGGTCGTCGTCGACAGTTAATAGAACAGGTTTCGGCATATTCCTCAGATGATGGGGAGCGGGGATTCGTTGCAACTTTCGCGCCAGGCTTGGAGCTGGGGCTGATTCTGGCTGCCTACTCACGCTACAATCCTCGAGTCGACTATGTCCAGTCTCCTCAATACCGCTATCGCAGGACTCTGTTCCGAAGCGGCTGCTGTGCGCGAGGCCGCGGCTACAGAGATTTACGCGGCTGGACGGGGGCCGGCGGAACGCGTGGCGGAGACGTGGTGGAGCGACGCGGAATTATCGGGGTTGCTATCTGGGCCGAAGGCAGAAGTGACGGTAGGGTTGGCGGTTCAGCGGGAGACGTTTGCGAAAATTCGCGCGGCGAATGGCGTATCGCGTTTGGCGGAGGTGCCGTCGGATCAGGATGCGGAAGAGTTTGAGCTGCACTTTCCTGCCGGAGTTTCTTTGGACATTTTGACATCCAGGGCTCCAGGCGGTGAAGGGGCTATTGCGAAGTATCTGGCGAAGTTTGGCGAGGGTATCCAGCAGGTGGAGTTTCGTTGCTTCAACGTGGACCGGGCGACGGAGATTTTGAAGGAGAAATTTGGGGCTTCGGCTGTTTACCCTGAGACGCGGCCCGGAGCGGACGGGACACGTGTGAACTTTTTCCTGGCGAAGGTGCGGGATGCGGGGAAGATTTTGATAGAGCTGTACGAGTCCGCGGGTAAGAATCACAAGCAATAAATCACGAGTTGCAGGAGATGTCGGTCCAAGCGCGGAGGATTTCCCCCACGGTCCAGGCTTGCGCGATGCAGCCGCGGGGGGCGTACGGCGGGTCGCCATCGTAAATTTCGGCCAGTGTGCCGAGGCCGTATGCGCTGATGTTGCTTCCGAGCGGTTCGAGGTAGCGGAGCGCTTCGGCGCGATCGCCATAAACGCGATGATGCGCCAGCGCGAACGGACCTAACAGCCAGCCCCAAACGGTTCCTTGGTGGTACGCGGCGTCGCGCGCGCGCTGATCGCCGCCGTAGTGGCCCTGATAATTCGGTTCGCCGGGGGCGAGGCTGCGGAGCCCGTTGGAAGTGAGCAGTTGTTGCGCGCAGGTGTCGACGACGGATTTTTGCTGCTCCGTGCGCAGCGGGCTGACGGGAAGGGAGACGGCAAGAATTTGATTGGGGCGAAGTGCGGCGTCCTTGCCGCCGTTTTTCTCCGCGCCGGGAACATCAATCACATCGAAACAGCAGTTTCGTTCCGCGTTCCAGAATTTCTGGAAGCTGGTTTTGGCGGTTGAGGACTGGCGTTCGTAGCTCGCCGCTGACTTGTTCAGCAGCCGCGCGAACTGCACCATCGTTTCGAGGGCGTTAATCCAGAGTGCGTTGATCTCGACGGGCTTGCCAGTGCGAGGCGTAACGACCCAATCGCCGATCTTGGCGTCCATCCAGGTGAGTTGAACGCCCGGGCCGCCGGCGTAGAGAAGTCCATCGGCGGAATCCACATGAATGTTGTAGCGTGTGCCCGCGAGGTGGGCGTCAATTATGCCGGCGAGAACGGGAAATAGCTTTTGCAAGCTGGCGGCGTCTTGCGTGGCGGCAAAATACTGTCGGACGGCTTCGAAATACCAGAGCGCGGCATCAACGCTGTTGTATTCCGGTTTACCGCCCGCGTCCGGAAAATTGTTGGGTAGCATTCCGGCGTCAACGTAGCGCGCGAAGGCAAGAAGGATTTGGCTCGCTACATCAGAGCGCCCGGTGGCAAGCGCCAGACCAGGCAGGGCAATCATGGTGTCGCGTCCCCAATCGCCGAACCAGTGATAGCCGGCGATTATGCTGCGACCGTCAGGTTCTTCGGGAAGGCTGCGCTTGACGATGAATTGATCGGCGGCGAGGACGAGTTGACACAGCCAACCGGGAGCGTTGCCGGCGGATTTTTCGTTTTGCGCTTGCCAGTCGCTTAGCAACGCCGCTTCGTGAGTGGCGCGTTGGTTGCGTGAGGCTTCGCCATCGAGCGGGGCGGTGGCTTCGGTGGTCGCGACGAAGGTGAGGCTCTCGCCGGGGTTCAGCTTGGCCCGAAAGAGCGCGGCGAAGAGATGGTCCTCGCGATCCTCAAGGCCGCGCTCCGTTTCCATGGGAAGGTAACAATCGCGATACCACTCGTGATGAGGCTCGCAGGAGGCTTGGGCGCATTTGAGATAGAACGGCGTGGCAGTGTCGAATGGAAGAACCATGACGCCGTGTTCGATGGGCGCGATTTTCATGTGCCAGTCGCCGGCGTGCGTCAACGAGTGAAAATCGCGATAGTTAACGAGGGCTTTGAAGTCGATTTCGAGAGGGCTGCTTGCCCGCGAAAGAACATAGTGAATGAAGGTGGTATTTTCGCCCTGAACCATCCAAACGCGCTTTTCGAGCAAGGCATCGGCCAGGGCATAGGTCCACACAGGAATGGCGCCTTCGAGGCGAAAACTTTCGAGATAGAGAAAGCCCTGCGGGTCGACGGCGCCGCTGGCCCAGCGGTGGGTTGCGAGCGCGTACGTCGCGCCGGCATAGCGAACGATCTCGTCGAGAACCGCTACGAGGTGAGTGCGGCCAAGCGGCGGCTGGAGCGCGGCGATGAGGAGGCCGTGATAGCGGCGGGTCATGCCTTCTGCGATGGTTCCGGAGGCAAAGCCACCGATGCCGTTGGTGACGAGCCACTCGCGCGATTCGGCGGCGGGGAGATTGCCGCAGATTTCGCGCCCGAATTGAATTTGAGAGGGGAGCCCGGATTGCGGTTCGATTCGTTGTGGCGCCACGGCTCTCCTATTCTTTGGCGTTGTCCTTGCCACCGTTCGTTGCTCAGTGCCTGTCGGGCTCGAGCCACTTGGTCATCAAAAAACGAGAGTGATCGGCGTAGCCTGCGCGGCGATAAAGTTCCGCGGCCTGGTCGTTGCTTTGATCGACTTCGAGATGGATGGCGTTCACTCCCAGTTCGCGGGCGCGCTCTTCGACAAATTGCAAGGCCCGTTTGCCAATTCCCTGCCGCCGATATTGCGGCTCAATGTACAGTTCATCGATGAAAGAGTCCCGTCCGTGATATTCGATGCTATAGCCGAACGTCAGAACAATGTAACCGACGGGAGTTTCGTTCGCTAAGAAAACCCACGCCCGGCCGAGGTCCGAGCTCGCCAGAAACTTGCGCAGCACGTCCCGAACAACAGGCTCATCGAAAAAATAGGCACCCGGCTCCTGCTCGGCCAGATTTCGCATCATGCGAAGTAGCGCTTGCTCGTCCTCGAAGGCGGCAGAGCGAAAAATAACCTCCGGCACTTTATTCTCCGCTTTGTTCCATTAATTTGGCGACGAGGCCGGTCCAGCCGGTCTGGTGATTCGCGCCGAGGCCGGCGCCGTTATCGCCGTGAAAATATTCGTGGAAAAGGATTAAATCCTTCCAGTGGGGATTGCTCTGAAAGAGTTCGATGCCGCCGGCGACGGGGCGGCGGCCGTCTTTGCCGCGAACGAAAATATGAACGAGGCGGCGGGAGACTTCGGCAGCCACTTCCCAGAGATCCGCTTCGCTCCCAGAGCGTGACGGGAATTCGACTTTGAAGTCCTCGCCGTAATAGTGGTGATACTTCTGCAAGGATTCGACGAGCAGATAGTTCAAGGGAAACCAGATAGGGCCGCGCCAGTTCGAATTGCCGCCGAAGAGGCCGCTGGTGGATTCGGCAGGCTCGTAATCGACACGGCTGAGGTGGTCATTCACCTGGACTTCATAGGGATGATCGAGGTGATAGCGCGAAAGAGAGCGCACGCCGTAGTCGGACAAGAATTCGGTCTCGTCAAGCATGCGGCTGAGGATGCGCTTTAGCTGTTTGCGGTTGGCAAGAGAAAGCAGGCGGCGGACACCGCGCGCGGAACGCTGCGTCATTTCGATGTGTTCGGGGACGTCGGCATGATTATCGATGAACCATTGCATGCGGCGCTTGAAGCCTGGCAAACGATCGACGATCTCCGGCTCGAGGGTTTCTACGGCAAACAGAGGAATCAGGCCGACCATGGAGCGAATCTTCATGAAATGGTCATCGCCATTCGGCAGGTGGAGCACGTCGTAGTAGAAACCGTCTGCGTCGTCCCAGAGCGCGATACCTTCCGTGCCCATGTCGTTCATCGCATGCGCAATGTTGACGAAGTGTTCGAAGAATTTGCTGGCGACGTCCTCGTAGGCAGGATCGTCCTTGGCCAGTTCGAGCGCGATGGCCAGCATATTCAGGCAGTACATACCCATCCAACTGGTTCCGTCGGACTGCTCGAGATGGCCGCCGGTCGGGAGAGGAGCGGAGCGATCGAAAACTCCGATATTATCGAGACCGAGAAAACCGCCCTGGAAAATGTTCATGCCTTCGGGGTCTTTGCGATTGACCCACCAAGTGAAGTTGAGAAGCAGCTTGTGGAACACTTTTTCAAGGAAGCCGCGGTCGGCGACGCCGCGGACGCGCCGCTCGATTTTGTAAACGCGCCAAGCGGCCCAGGCATGGACGGGAGGATTGACGTCGCCAAAAGCCCATTCGTAGGCGGGCAGCTGCCCATTGGGATGCATGTACCATTCGCGAAGAAGAAGGATGAGCTGGTCTTTGGCATAATCCGGATCCACAAGCGCGAGAGCGATGCAGTGGAATCCAAGGTCCCACGCTGCATACCAGGGATACTCCCATTTGTCTGGCATGGACATGACGTCGTCGTTGTAGAGATGTGTCCACTCCTTGTTGCGGCCTTTCAATCGCTCGGAAGGAGGAGGAGGTCCTGCGGGGTCGCCCTCAAGCCAGGTGTGGACATCATAGTGATAAAACTGCTTGGACCATAGCAGGCCGCCGAAGGCCTGGCGCATGACGTTTTTTGCGTCTTCGGATAAATCCGAAGTGACGCGGGAGGCATAAAATTCGTCGGCCTCCTTCTGGCGCAGCGAAAAGACGCCATCGAAACCAGCGGCAAAATCATTAGCGGACGGAACGCCTTCGCCCCGGTCGGCATGCCCGGGCGAGGTGATGATGCCGACGACACCCAAACCCCTGTGCATCGTGGCGAGCGGCTCCATGTCGGTCAGACGCAATTTGAGTGTTGCGCTCTGGCCAGGCTCAAGTTGTAGCGCGTAGTGTGCGGCCATTTTCGTCCCCGTCCGCTGGGGATTTACCGCTGACTTATTCCCCCGAACAAGATATTCGTGGAAGGCATCTTTCACATAAGGTGATCGGTTCTTCGTGTTGAATAGCCGGCCGTAATTAGTCTCGTTATCCGTAAACAGCAGTTCGGGCTGGCCGGAGCAGAGCAACCAGCGTTTGCCATAGTGCCAATGTTGAAGCTCGGCGCACTCGCTCCCCGGAACGCTTGGGGCTCTTTGCACTTCGGGCCTGCGTAAGTCCTTGCCCCAGGACCAAGTGTTGCGAAACCACAGGGAAGGGAGAAGGTCCAGCCTGGCTGTTTCGGGCCCACGATTGACAGCGGTGATTTTGATGAGGATGTCCTCGACGTCGGCCTTGGCGTATTCGATGGAGATGTCGAAATATCGGTCTTCGGCAAAAACGCCGGTGTCTAGAAGCTCGTATTCGGGTTGTTCGCGGCTGCGCCGGCGATTTTCTGCGACGAGGTTTGCGTAAGGAAATTCCGCCTGCGGATATTTGTAAAGCATGCGCATGTAGCTGTGCGTGGGTGTCGAGTCCTGATAGAAGTAATACTCCTTCACGTCTTCGCCGTGATTTCCCTCGTTGCCCGTGAGGCCGAAGAGGCGCTCTTTGAGGATAGGGTCGCGCCCATTCCACAAAGCGAGGCCGAAGCAGATTATCTGGTGGCGGTCGGAGATGCCGCCGATGCCGTCTTCCCCCCAGCGGTAGGCGCGCGAGCGCGCATGATCGTGCGGGAAATATTCCCAAGCCGTGCCGCCGGGACTGTAGTCTTCGCGCACCGTGCCCCACTGGCGCTCGGAGAGATACGGTCCCCAGCGTTTCCAGTACTTTTTGCGGGTGCGATCTTCTTCGAGCCGCTGATCTTCCTTGGTTTGGAGTCTGGCCATTGTCTTGGAGCCCCTTTGAAGGCGCCTGCAAATTATGGTCGCACTTTTACGAATTTCAAAGGCGTGCAGTGTGGTATGCGTACACGTTCGCGCACGCCCAGCGGATGACATTCACAGCTAATGAGTGGGATGCGCCACTGCAATTATAGTCGCAAAGAAAATGCAAAAATATTTCAACAAGGTTGCGAGGCGCAATTTCCGAGCCGGTCTTAAGCCTTAAGTCAAACCAAGGTGCGTGGAGAGTTTCGCGACTATTTCTTCTGGTGATTCTGTCGCATCGACGGTGATCGCATCCGTTGGCTCTTCCAGGTCCGCGAACTGGCTGGCAAGCATATCTTGTTTGGCAAAATGCCCCTTGCGCGCGAGCACTCGCTTCGAGAAAAGTTCGTAATTGCCTTTAAGATAAACGAATTTCACGCCGGAGCTGGCGCGCAGCTCATCGCGATAGCTCTGTTTGAGCGCCGAGCAGGCCAGCACGACGTTGCGGTTCTCAGAATTCCATTGGACAATTTTTTCGTGGAGCGCCTGCAGCCAGGGCATCCGGTCGGCGTCGGTCAGCGGAATGCCGTGCTTCATTTTTTCCACATTCGCGGGGGGATGAAAATCGTCCGCGTCCACGAAATCCCATCCACGGCGCTCCGCAACCAACCTGCCGATGGTGGTTTTGCCGGAGCCGGTCGTGCCCATAACGATCACGATCATGGCGCCCTCATAAGCGGGATTATGCCGTCAAGGGAGCAAAAAAGTTTGGCTGGGAGACCTGGACTCGAACCAGGATAGCCAGATTCAGAGTCTGGAGTCCTACCAATTGGACGATCTCCCAACCGATGGAAGAAGAAAAACGAACCGCAGCAAGTTCCCGAGGATCGAGACAGCCGCGATTCTGCTTATCTAATTTAATCTGGATTCGCTAGGGCGTCAACCGCGAGCGAACGTCGGCGGAAGTCGAATCAGCGGATTGCGAAGCTGTTATGGGCGTCATCTGGCCTTTATGGATGGTATATTGCTGGCCGCCCCAGGTAATGCGGTTGGAAGCAAAGCTCGCGAGCCAGACAACCGAATAAAGGGCGTCGCGCAGCGGCACGAGCCAAAGTTTGCGCCGCAGCACGTCATCTCCAACTCCCCAGACGCCCACTGTCCAAGCCATGACGTGCCGCAAAACAAAGTAGCCGAGCAAGTAAGCCGCGGCCATCGACTTTGTTGGCGCTACAATCATGGCCAACGCGGCCCAGGGGAGCCCCAGCGTGAAGATCAGTCCAAAATAAGAAAACGGACGGCAGAGACGAACAGTCCGCGCCCACCGAATCTGATGATCCCAAAAGGATCTGGCGGTTTGCGCAGGATACATGGTCCAAACCGACTCGGGCGAAAGGAGAATGCGGCCACCGGCCACGGCGATGCGCAGTCCCAGCTCGTAGTCGTCTGCGAGCATCCCCGCGATCGATGCAAAGCCGCCGATTTTGGAGACCCAGTGCTTGGTGGTCACGATCGCGGCCCCGAGAGCAAAATTCATGCCTTCAGTCCACTCGGCCATCAGAACGCCAGCGAAAAAATCGCTGGAAGCGCCGATGGCTTCGAGCTCGGCGCCAAGATTCCGTTCGGCGATCCCGCGATAGAAGGAAGTGACCGCGCCAGTGCTTTCATCGGCGAAGGGAGCGACGACTTCGCGCAGGTAGTTCGGGCCCACGCGCACATCGCCGTCCGTGAGCACGAGGATTTCGTGCTGCGCTTCGCAGTAGAGTCGCGCGAGATTGTTGACTTTGCGATTGGCGCCAAGATTTTCCGCGCCGACGAGCAACCGAATCTGGCGATTGGGAAATTCAGCCATCAGGCGGTGGATAGCCGGAACAGCTTCATCCGTGGCGTCATTCACGGCAAACAGAATTTCGTAATCGGGGTAATCCAGGCGGCAGAAGCTGGAGTAATTTTCGAAAGTGGCGAAATCAATGCCGCGAACGGGTTTCAGCAAGCTCACTGGCGGAGTGTAGTTTCGCACCTTGCGCTCGCGTTTGCGGCGGAAAAAGCGCACCGCCGCAAACGTGGCCGCGATGTAGTACAGCAGTGGCGCTGCTGCTAGAAGAAGCAACGCATCGCGCCATCCTGAATGAAAACTCGTCACGCTAAAGTTCGCTTCCCTCTTGTTAATAATTTCCGGATAGATGGCTTGAGCGCCGCACTACTAGCTTGCCACAAAGTAGAAGCGTGCGGTATTTCCCATCAATGAATTTGCAAAAAAATGGTCGAGGATGGAAATGCCCGGAATGCCGCCTGAAACGGCAACCTGGCGAGTGTGGATTCTGGAAATAGAATAAGCCCGAGGCCGCGCAGTCTCGTGGCGTTCTAGTGCGCCCCTTCCCTGCTTACTACGGGAATGAGCAAACCCTTCCTGACGCGATAGACCGAGCCGCGCCACACGATCTTGTTGAAAAAAAATCCACCAACCCAAACTACGAAACTGATCGCGTCGTGCACTGGAACGAGCAAGAGCTTTCTTGCCACCAGGCCATCGCCGAGTCCCCATGCCGCCGTTATCCAAACCACGCCGAAACGCAAGACCAAGTAGGCCAAAGCGTAAGCGACGGCGAGGCGGCCCCATCCCGCGGATATTGCCACCGCCCCGGCAACAAGCGTCCAAGGCAGACCGTGCGTGAATAACATCCCAACGTAACCCAAAGGACGCACGTTTTTTAGGCCAATGGACCACCGCAGTTCGTGGTTCAAGAATTCGCCAAAGCTTTCTTCCGGGAGGACCATGACTACCGGCTTTCGCATCAACTCGACTCGATAGCCCAGTTGCGAGATGCGATTGCCCAACTCGAAGTCATCCGAGTGATGATTCACCATCGATTCGAAACCACCGATCTCTGAAAGAACTCTTTTCGTGGTGGCCATCGTCCACCCAAAGGCAAATCGCATGTTGCCTTCCAGCTTGCGCGCAACCAAGGCCGCGGGCGCCGAGTCCGTGTACATTCCCAAGTCTTCCAGTGCGGAAGCCAGGCTGCGGCCTGGTATCCCGCGGTAAAGCGCGGTAACCACTCCCATTTGTGGATCCGAAAACGGATCGACCACATTGCGGAGATAATCAGGGTCCACGCGCACGTCGCTGTCGCTCATGACCACAAGCTCGTACTTGGCCGCCTGAACCGACTGGCAGAGATTATTGACTTTGTTGTTCGCGCCCAGGTGGGCAGCCGCCGTAACGAGCCGGATGGCGCACTTCGGGAAGTCTCGTTGAAGTTTGTGGATGACGGGGATCACCGGATCTTCCCGATCCGCGACGGCGAAGACTATTTCGTACTCCGGGTAGTCCAAACGGCAAAAGCTGGCGAAATTCTCGTAGGCCTCCCGGTCGACGTTGCGAACCGGTTTGATGATGCTCACCGGGGGCGTGAACGACCGATCGACCGCGGGCAGTTTGCGAATCCCGCGGAAATAATCGAGGACGCAATATAATGACAAGAGGTAGTAGGCCAGAGGAGCCACTGCCATAATGAGAAATGAGAAACGAAGAGTTGACACCACGGAGCCTCCTCGAGCTCTCTCCCTAGATCTTATTGGCCTAATTCCGGGACTCCGTCAAGCATCGCGGGAATTACTTGAACCGTGAGACAAGCGCCCTGCTATTTGGATGCCAGAAAATAGGACCTGGACGCACGGTCATTGCACGGTGGCTTCATTATAGGGATGCTTGGCGCAGAAGCAAGGATGTTTTGCCCGGATGTTTCGCCCGTTACGAACAAGCGACACGGGCACGTACTGTGCGAAACGCCACTCGGCGAGTCAGCGTTTGCCGAGCCAAACCAGGGTGACGCCGAGGCACACCAGGAGCACTCCCACCCAACGGCGCCGGGACACATGTTCACCAAGGAAGACAACTCCGCCCAACGCCCCGGCGGCGTAGCTCAGCGCCGTCACCGGAACCACGAAGCTGACGTTTTCGATGGAAAGCAGGGCCAGCAGCGAGAAAAAAGCAAGCGTCATCATCGCCAGTCCAACCCACATCCAAGCCACTTTCATCGCGCGGAAGATGACACGGACAAGAGCAAGCGGGCGGAAATCCGTCACTTCCCCGACGTGCTTCATGGCGCGCGTGACGCAAAGCTCGCCGCCCGTTCCGGCGACAACGACAAAAAACAAGAAGAGGGCTTCGCGCATGTTCAACGTACTTCCGTGGTGCGCGGAGGCGTATTTCCTACGACAAAAACACCCAGGCAGATAACCCCGATCCCCGCCCAGTGCAAAGGCGAAATCTTCTCGCCCAGATAGAAGTACGCCAGAAGTGCCACGACCAGATACGCGACCGAAGAGGCTGGCTGCACATAGCTGAAATCCGCCCACGAAAGAATGAGCATATAGGCGACAAAGAATGTAAGCAAAGAGGCCACGCCGAGCCAAATGTACCCAGACGTGAAAACGCTGGAAAAAATGTGCGGCAATTCCGAAGGTGCCCAGCTCGCCGCGGAACCGACATTTTTCATGCCCTTGCCCAGCAGCACGTTACCGAGCGGGCCGAACACGACCATGATCAGAATCATGCAATAAGTTTTGAAATGCAGACCGCCGGAAGAGCTCATGCGGCAGGTGCGCCAGATGAGAGAATAAAGTGGCAACGACGAGGGACAGCGGGTCCGCAGGCGATCATGCGGCCACGAAGCAATTGGAAGCGTGAAAGAAAAGTTTTCATCGCGGCAAAGTCAAATTTAGGTGCTAAATCTCTTTAATCAGTTTACATGATTATCCCAGGCGGCCCAATGGCCGCGCTTTGTCACTAAGTTCATATGGGGCGGGCGTCCAATCGCAGGCACTATGTGGACCAAGCTGGCAAACAGAGTGCCTAAGCCGTTTTTCGGAGAGTGAAACCCGCCGCTTTTTGCTATGCTTTTTGGGGCTCACAGTAAACTACGCAAATATTTGAAAGGACCGGCTGCTGAAAAAAGAATGATTGCTGCCCTGACTCGCACGTCTGGCTTTCGGCTCGCTGCGGCTCTCGTCGAGAGCGTAAGCGCCGGTCAATGTTTACTTGCATGGCCACCAACAAAAGCGCACCTATCACCCCGGCGCGAGGCTCACTATGCCTGCAAATAGCCTCTTATATGTTTTCCTCTGCGTCGCGGCCATCCCCTTCATCTACTATTTTCTAGCACTTTATAGTTCCTGGCGGTTTTTCCGTCTGAAGAAAAAATCGCAGCAATCTCTCGATTACACACCTCCCGTAAGCAATCTAAAGCCGATTCGCGGGCTCGATGCCGAGGCGTACGAAAACTTCGCGAGCTATTGCAGGCAAGATTATCCCGATTATGAGCTGCTTTTTGGCATCGGCGACGGCGACGAAGCCGTTTTGGAAGTCCTGGAGAAGCTGAAGCGCGATTTTCCCGAGCGGCGCATTCGAGTCGTGCATGTCTCCGGCCATACCGCGCCCAACGACAAAGTGGTGAAGCTGGCGCGGCTGGTGGGCGAAGCGCAAAACGAAGTGCTGGTGATCAACGACAGCGACGTTCGCGTGCGGCCGGACTATTTGCGTTCCGTGGTCGCGCCTCTCCGCGATCCGAAAGTCGGCGCAGTCACGTGCCTGTACGTTTCAACGCACGAACACACCTTTCTCCAGAAGCTCCAGTCCATCGGCATGATTTGTGATTTCTATCCCGGCATTCTGGTCGCCCGGCAATTGGACGGAGTTAAGTTCGCGTTTGGCCAGACGATTGTGACCACGCGAAAGCATCTCGCCGGTTTCGGCGGCTACTCCGCCATTGAAAACCGCCCCGCGGACGATTTGCTCGTCGGGCGTTTGGTTGCGGAGCAGGGTTTTGAAGTGGAACTCCTCCCCTATGCGGTCGAGACCGTGGCTGATTTTCGATCCTTGCGCGAGTTTTTCTTTAAGCGGCTCCGCTGGATGACGGTAATGCGGCACATGCGCCCTTGGGGCCACCTCGGACTGATTTTTACGCAAGGATTGGCGTGGTCCATAGCAGCGGTGGCGATTCATCCGACGTTACGCGTGGCGCTTTTCTATCTCGGCGGGTATTTCGCCGTACGCGTCGCAATGACTTGGCTCATCGGCGTCTGGGGTCTGAAACAATCGGGAATCTGGAAAAAGATGGCGCTTTTGCCGTTGTGGGACGCGTGGGCTTTGCTGATTTGGCTGCTCAGCTTCGGGCGAAGGAGCATTCGCTGGCGCGACATTGATTATCTCATCCGCGGGGGGATGCTTGTTCCGGTAGCCCCGCCTGCCACGCAGAAGTGAGCCGCGCCGCGCAAGGTTGTTCCCGCTTCGCGCTCCAATCCTTTGAAAAAGTGTTTCTCTCGCGCGAATGAAATGACAGAAGAGGATTATGGGAGCGAAGATCGCTGTAGCCGGAGCCGGCATTTACGGCGCGACGGCCGCCATTCGGCTCGCTGAACGGGGACACCAAGTACATCTCTTCGACCCCTTGGGTGTGCTGCGCGCAGCTTCTGCGATCAACCAGTACCGCATTCATGCCGGCTACCACTATCCCCGCAGTGCCGAGACCATCAGCGAGATAACGGAAGCGCGCGTGGAATTTACGCAGGCCTTCGCGGGCGCCATCGTCCGGAACAGCCGGCATTACTACGCGATCCCTAAGGAAAAGTCGCTCACCCCGCCGGATTTGTACGAGAGCGTGATGAGCAAGCACGGACTGCCGCTTCTGCCCTGCCGTCCGGACTGGATGAATTTTGATTTCATTGACAAATGCTACCAGGTCGAAGAAAAGATATATGACCCGGATGTCCTGAGAAGCCTCGTCGAGGCTCACTTAAAGGTGCAACATATCCACCTGCAAAAGCGCCCCTTCACGGCGGAGATGCGCGCAGATTACGATTTCGTTGTGTGGGCCACTTACGGCCTAGGTCCAAGCCGGGGATTCTTTAAGGCCGCAAAATACCAGGTCGCTGAAAAAATACTGATCGCACTTCCGGCCATGCTGCACGGCGTCGCACTGGTCGTCGTGGATGGACCCTTTACCGCCTTCGATCCGTACGGCAGCTCTTCGCGTTCGCTCTTCGGCTCGGCAAAAAATACGAATCATTGGACCACTACGAACGCCGGCGATCCGATTCCAGAATCTTACGCTGGGATACTGAACAAGCCTGATTTTGAGCCAGTGCCTTTTACGAGGTTTGCCGCCATGCGCGCGGATTGCTGCCAGAGTGTTCCGGCAGCGAAGGACGCGGTTTACATCGGCTCGCGCTTCACAATTCGCGTGGTGGAAGACAACCCGGAACAGGACCGCAGAATCCTTTACGTTCGCGAAGGCGCGCCGGGCGAAATTCATATTTTCTCAGGCAAGGTCGTCAGCGCGGTGAAAGCGGCTCGCCTCGTTTGTGAATTGGTTGCGGGAAAACGTCATGCCTGATGGACCTGCCTACGTAGTCCTCGGCCGCGGACGCTGGGCCACGCGGATGCAGAGCATCCTCGTTGCAGAAAGCCGACTCGTCCCCAACATTCCAGAAACGCGGCGCGCGTCTAGGGAAAGCGACGCCGCCTATAGATCGCGGCTCGCCGAAGCAATGAGCGCAGGCGGTGCACAGATCGCGTGGCTCTGCGTGCTGCCCGGACTTCACGTTCCGTTGATGATCGAAGCCGCCCTGGACGCGGGTTTGCACGTTGTGGTGGAAAAACCGTGGTACGGTTCGCAACGCGTGATCACTTCACTCATGGAGAGGGCCAACTCGCTCCGCCGCCTCATCGCCGTCCATTTCGAGTACTGCCTGCTCGAAGAAGTGGAAAGATGGCGCAGAGATTTTAATCCAGGTGCAGAGCTGCGCTTCGGAGGCCGCTTTTTCTTGAGCCGGCCCGATCATACGGGAATGCCCGCGATGGATAATCTGGGATCACATCTGCTCGCGATACGCGCGTATGCAGCCCCGCAGGCCGCGGTGCAAGAAATTCGCTGCGGCTACGAGCAGCCTGATGAGCGCTCTGTCTGGCTGGAGAGGCGGAACACCCGTGTGGCATTCATCGATCTTCTGGCGAATAGGGAGCCCATCATTCAGCGCTTTATTGCCAAAGTGGAAGCATCACTCGAGGGAGTAGACTTCCCTTTTGGCCTCGAATTTGCCTTGCGTGTGGCGAAGGAAACAGAAACTCTCCGCTGAGAGTCTCTATCGCCATGTAACGGGGATGCCAGCGCTAGAAGTACTAGCGATGGGAATGCTTCTTGGTTTTTTCCGCGGATTCGACGCCATTTTGCACCCGCGATGCTCCCAGTGAGTTCCTCGCCATCTTGCTCATTTGCAGCCGGCGGTCATTGCGCGGCTCGCGCCAGTTGACTTGCGGCAGCATCAACGAAGCGTCCGCGCGATCGCGGTACTTGATCGCAATGTTCATCAGCGAATCCAGCAAGGAGTCGGAAAGCAGATGCGGCTTCAGGCCCAGATCGATCAGCTTTGAGTGCTTCGCGTTGTAGTAGTGCTCCTCGGCCTCGACGCGCGGATCCTGCAGGTGGTCGACTTCGACGTTTAGGCCGAGCTTCTTGCCCGCTGCCACCGTCATCTTCGCAAGGTCGCGCACACAGAACTGTTCCGTGAACTGGTTATAAACGCGGCACTCTCCCCGATTGGCTGGATTCTCGCACGCAATCTCGATGCAACGCACCGTGTCGCGAATGTCCAAAAATCCCCGCGTTTGGCCACCTTTGCCGTAAACAGTGAGCGGCTGTCCGATTGCCGCCTGGATGCAGAAGCGGTTCAAAACCGTGCCGAAAACATCGTCATAGTCAAACCGGTTGATGAGCGCCTCATCCATGGCCGTTTCGTCGGTCATCGTTCCGTAGACCACGCCCTGGTTCAGATCCGTGGCTCGCAAGCCCCAGATCTTGCAGCTGAACATGATGTTGTGGCTATCGTGTACTTTCGAAAGGTGGTAGAACGAGCCGGGCTGCTTCGGAAAGGGCAGGACGTCTTTTCGCCCGTTGTGCTCGATGGAGATGTATCCCTCTTCAATGTCGATATTCGGCGTGCCATATTCGCCCATCGTCCCGAGCTTCACCAAATGACACTCAGGCCGATGCTCGCGGAGCGCAAAGAGCAGATTCAGCGTGCCCACCACATTGTTCACTTGCGTGAAGACCGCGTGGCTGCGGTCGATCATCGAGTAAGGCGCGGAGCGCTGCTCGGCAAAGTGCACCACCGCGTCAGGCTCGAACGCGCGCAGAGTGGACGCCAGAAACTCGTAGTCGCATACATCGCCATAGAAAGATTCGATGGTCTTGCCGCTTACCGCTTGCCATACGCGCAAGCGGTCGGAGAGCGGGCGAATGGGAGTCAGGGTTTGCGCATTAAGCTCGTGGTCCCACAGCCGGCGAACAAAATTGTCAACGATGGCGACGGAATGCCCTTGCTTCGACAAATACAAAGCGGTTGCCCATCCACAATAGCCATCCCCTCCAAGCACAGCAATCTTCATCATTCCTCCTTAGAGAAATTCCCTTAGGTCAATTTGATCGTGTGGCGCGGCGCGTTATTCTTGCGCCAGCCTGAGCTGGATAACTAGGCTACCTGGAAGCGCCCAACCGCATTCTCCGTCGTCTCTATTAGTTACAGTATACGCGATTAGAGCCGGAATGCGACGTCTGTCGTTCGAAAATCCCTCTCGATTGCTATTCCAGTAAGATGCGGCGGCATGCTCTTTTTTTTACAATCAAGCGAGCGGCAAAGCAGCTCGCCAAACGTGAAGTTGGCCAAATCGTCATCTCGGGGCAGAAGCAGCCGAGATCATTCCCCCCGGCCGCAGCGTCAGAATGGCCTGCGGGGACGAGACGGACCCCGCCAGCGGATGATTGGTTAGGATCCGCTTTCCCCCGCTGCCGGCCACTAGCGTGAGCCGGTCGCGCCCGACGAGGTTTTCCAAGGCCGGCACGCCTGAATCCAACGCCACTACGTAATAACGGTCAGGCTGCAGCCAGAGCGCCTTAAATTGGGCGTCGTCGATGAAAACGCTGGGTGCACCGGGCGCGTAAGAACCGTACTCCAAATTATTGAATCGCCCATTCAAAATCAGCGCCGTGCGGTTCGTGTAAAAAAAGATGGAAGAGAAAGCGTAGTAAGGCTTGCCGGATATCAGTTTTCCTTCAGGAGCCCGCAACAAAGCTTCGGCAAGCGGACGGGATGAAAGATAAGGATCGAAAACCACCATCGCCATGCGCGCAGCGTGGAAGAAAAGCACCATCATCAGAGCAGCGGAAAGAAAAGCGCGCAATCCCGCCGATCGAAAGGCTCCGAGCGCCCCAACCAGGAACGCGCTTGCCGCAACCAGCAGCGGAACGCGCAAATAGGCAAAAGACTCGATCGTCAGGTCCTCCATGTGCCCCAGCGAAAGCGTATAGGCTTTGGGGTGCTGGCTGAGCGCCGTTGAGATATCTCCCGGAGCCGGCACATGCCGCACCAGAAAAAACAATGTCAGCGTAACGACAGCCGCGGCGGCGGCAACTCCACAGAGGGCATACGTGCCGCGTCGTATCCATTTCCCTTCAGCAGCCATCGCACAACCCAGAAGCAACGCCAGCGCCGGATAGCACGGCATCGAGTAATACTCCTGCGTCGTCGAAAACGTGAAAAAGATCAGCAGAAAGCCAATCCAGCAAAGTGCCAGAAGCCGCATTTTGCCCGCGCGGTCGAGCGGCTTGAAGGAAAGCTTGGCGATCGCTGGGAAATACACACTCCACGGGAAAAGCCACAATAGATGGAAGAGCCAGAAATAGAGGCGCGGAACTGTGTCGTAATCGTGCGGGTAGCGCAGGTTCAGAAAGCGCAGAAGCTGTTCGTTGATGAAGAAAAACCAGAGAAACCCATGGTACTGCCCGGGGCCGCTATGAAGGCCGAAATAGAAGTACGGCGGGTTGCGAAGCGTGGCGAGAATGTGCCAGGGCGCCGCAATCAGGAGAACAATCAAAGTGCCGCTGAATAGACGAAGCCGCTTCCATGTTCTCGCGAGAAATAGCTGGTGCGTAAGAAACAGATAGATGACGGCGGCGGCGAGCGGAAACAGCACGCCAATGAGGCTCTTGATCAAAAGTCCGGTTCCCAGGCTGGCGGCGAGAACAGCTGCCCAGAGACGAGGATGTGGCTCTTCTTCGTCGAGGGCGCGAAGAAACGCCCAGATGGCAAGAGCGACGGTAAACGTGAGCATTACGTCCGGAATCAGGATGCGCGTAAAAAGAAATAATCCAATGCACGTGGCCATGCACAAGCCGGCGTAAAAACCCGCGCGTTTGCCAAACGCCCAGATGCCCATCGCCGCCGTCAGCCAGGCGAGCGCCATGGCGCACACCGCAAACGGAATGCGCGCCGCCCAGTCGTGCACGCCGAAGAGTTTGAAGGAAACGGCGATCGGCCAGTAGTACAAAGGCGGCTTTTCGAGGTAGATCACTCCATCCAGGCGCGGCGTCACCCAATCGCCGGTGGCCATCATCGTGCGGGCAGCTTGCGCGAGCACCGCATCCGAATCGTCCATCAGAGACGGGGGAGAGACGATGCAGCCAAGATAAATGGCGCCTGCAAAAAGCAGCACCGCTAAGTAGAGATACCTGTTTTTTCCCGTATCCAAGATGCTGGCGCCGAAGAAGCCGCCGCTAGGATTCCCCATTTTTTCATCCATAGAAAGAGAAGCAGCAGACCCCATAAGTGGTAACCGACATTTATGCGCCGCTCGAGGTGCAGGCGCACCAACTCCTGGACTACGCCTGGCCGGAACAGTAGCGGATGCTCTGCGAGGCCTTCTTGCATTGTGTCGAGCAGAAGTTCGCGCAGCGGCCCGCGCATCCATTCGTGCGCCGGAATGTCAAAGCCGACCTTCTTGCGCCGCACGATCATTTCGGGCAGTTTGTTTTTCATCAATTGCTTGAGAACGATTTTCTGCCGCGAGCCTCGCATCTTCAATGAAGGCGGCAAAGTGGCGGCAAACTCCACGATGCGGTGATCCAGAAACGGCGGCCGCACTTCCAGCGAGTGCGCCATGCTCATACGGTCGACTTTGTTCAAGATATCGTCGGGCAGAAAATATTTTTGGTCCCACCAAAGATAAGGAGACACTCCGTCGTGAGTCGCCGGAGAATCGCGCAACTCACCGAGGACTCTATCTAGAGAATTTGGCAGTGAAACCGCAGAAAGCGAACGCACCTCGGCATCAGAAAAAGTACCGTTCCAATAAACGTGTGCCCGTTCCGGCGACATAAGGCTTCCCGCTATAAAGCGCTTCACCATGTATTCGCGGCTGATCTTGTCGTCAGAGACTGGCCACAGTCGCGCAAGTCCCAGCGCGGCACCGAGCGGCCACTTTGGTAACCACCGCACCGGCCGCGCAAGCTGGTTCGCCCGATACGTCAGGTAGCCACCAAACAGTTCGTCCGCGCCTTCTCCGCTCAGCGCAACCGTCACTTCTGTCCTGCTCATCTTCGAAAGGAACCAAACCGGCAAAGCTCCAGCGTCTGAGCTTGGTTCGTCGGAATAATACGCGAATTCCTCAATCGCTCCGCGCAAATTGGCCTCGGGATTCAGATCGAATTCCTGATGATCCGTGCCGTATTGCTTCGCGGCGCTCCTGATATACGCCGTCTCGTCGAAGCTTCTTCCAAGAAAGGAAATGGAGAGTGTCTTGATGGGCTTTGCTGAGGCCGTCGCGGCATAGTGCAATACGGTCGAAGAATCGATGCCCCCGCTCAGCCAGAGTCCCAGCGGAACATCCGCAAGCAAGTGCTCGCGCACCGATTGCTGCAAGAGCGAATCCAGCTCCTCGCAGGCGGTATCGAGAGAGCGTTCGCGAATCGGCCCCGCCGGCAATCTCCAGTAAGTCTCGACGCGCACTTTCCCATCGCGCCATTCGAGCCACTGCCCCGGCGGCAGTTTCTCAATCCCTTCCACCAGCGTCCATGGGCACGGAACATAATTGAGCGAGAGGTAGCAATCGAGCCCCGCGAGGCTCAAGCGCCGTTCGAACTCCGGATGAATAAAAATCGTCTTAAGCTCGGAGCCAAAGAAAAGATCTTCCCCGTGCCGCGCGATGTAAAGAGGTTTGATGCCCATCCGATCGCGCGCCAGAATCAGGCGCCGCGATGATTTACTCCAAAGCGCAATCGCGAACATGCCCCTCAATCGCGAAAAACTTTCCGTGTCCCACTCGACAAAAGCGTGCAGCACGGTCTCCGTATCGGAATGCGAATGAAACCGGTGCCCCAGCTTTTCGAGTTCAGCGCGCAGCTCGAGGTGATTGTAAATTTCCCCGTTGAACACGATCGCTGTCTCGCCGTCATCCGTGACGATGGGCTGATCCCCGCCCTGCAGGTCGATAATCTTCAGCCGTGCCGCGCCCATCGAAAGCACGCTGGAGCGCAGCACTCCGCGCTGATCGGGCCCGCGATGCGCAAGCGTAGCCGTGGCGCGTTCGATGCGTTCAGGCTCCGGCGCCCAATTTTTATGTGTAAATCCAGCAATCCCGCACAATTTCGAGTACCTTTCGCCCGTCGGCGCAACCTTCCGGAGCTTCCCTCGCTGCTTTTCGGCCCGCTACTCTGGCCAAGCCGCGCCACCGCAGCATACATCCCTTATCCCAGCGCAACCAGCGCAACTCCCGCGCACACCAGCACCACTCCAACCCAGCGCGCCACGCTCACCTCTTCACCCAAAATATATTTGGCCCCGAACGTACCGACCACGTAACTCAATGCCGAAGCGGGAATCACAAAACTGATCGGTTCCCACGAAAGGAGCACCAGCAGCGCGTAAAACGAAAGCGCCATCAACGGCACGCCCGCCCAGAACCAGCCGTTGCGCAGCGCTTTGCCTAGAAATCGTAGCAATTCCTTGGGCCGCAACCGCTCCGGCTCGCCCGTCGCCTTCATCCCTCGAGTGATGGCGATCTCTCCACCCGTGCTCCCAAATATGAGGAAGGCAAGAAACAAACCGACGCGCATCATGCCAGCGCCTCTCGGGTCACCGCGGTTGTGCGCGGCTTCGTTTGCCCAACCAGCAGCACGCCCGCGCAAATCAGAACAACGCCTACCCAGCGCCGCGTCGATACCGCCTCGTGCAGAAACACAACCGCAAAAAAAGTGAGCAGAGCGTAGCCAAACGCCCCCGCAGGCATCACGTAGCTGTAATCCGCCCAGCTCAAAACGGTCATGTAGCTGAGCATGAATCCGCAAAGAAAAAATATCCCGACCCACAACGTTCCGCTGGTCACAGTCATGCGAAACGCATGAACCAGCCCCGGCGCAGTCAGCTCCACCGCTCCAATCTGCAGCATGGCGCGCTTCAACATCAAGTCCCCGGCGTTGGCGCACAACACCATTGCGCACACCATGACCAGTGTCTTGATCCGCAGCCTGCCCTCAGTTGCCATTTTGTTTAAGATTTAATCGTTCCCGGATGACGACGGCGTCTCCGGCACGGAAATCATGGGCTTCGGCGCGTCGCCGCCCTGCCGCACCCACTTAAATCGCTCTGCACGAAGCTTCAGGAAGCTCGTCGCTTCCTCATAAAGCCGCTTGCGCTCGTGCCCGTCCCACAAGGCTTCCTTCACGATGCGCCACACCACGCGCGGCCGGAAGTAGTACTCATCATAGAAACGGTTCACCCCGCCCATCATCTCGGCTTTCGAGAGGTGCGGATACTCGATGTGCGGCAACTGGTGGCCTCCAGAATCCGCCAGCGCTTCCACCTTCAAAAAACCTTCTTTGGCCATCGAGTCATAAAGTTCCGTGCCGGGCATGGCATGCGCCAGCGAAACTTGGATCGTCTCGCAATCCAATTCCTTCGCGAAATCAATCGTCTTGTTGATGGTTTCTTTGGTCTCGCCAGGCAATCCGATAATAAAATCGCCGTGAACCTTGATTCCCACCTTTTTGCAGTTCTTCATAAACTCGCGCGCCATCTCTACCGTTGCGCCTTTTTTGATGTTCTTCAGAATCTGCGGATCGCCGGATTCGAATCCCACGATGAACAGACGTGCCCCCCCCTCCGCCATCGCCTTCAACTCTTCGTACTTGCTGTGGCAGCGCGCCGTGCAAGACCACTGGAATTTCAGAGGCTTGAATTTTGCGCTCAGCTCGATGGCTCGATCTTTTCGAATATTGAAGGTATCGTCGTCGAAGAAAATCTCTTTCATCTGCGGAAAATATTCGATCGTGTTTTTCACTTCCTGGACGACATTATCCACGGATCTCACCCGCCACGCGTGCCCCGAAACCGTCTGCGGCCACATGCAGAACGTGCAGAGCGCCGGGCAGCCTCGCGTCGTATAGAACGACACAAACGGATGCAGCAAAAACGGCACGTTGTATTTTTCAATCGTCAAATCACGCTTGTAAGTGTCGGTCGCAAAAGGCAGCGCATCCAACTCCTCGGTGTGCAGCTGCGGCCGCGGAGCGTTGTGGACGATCTTGCCTTCCTTGCGGTAGCTCACGCCCATGATCTGCTCGATCGGCTTTCCGTGCGCGTACTCTGTCACCGAGTGATCAAATTCCCCGCGCGTCACAAAATCAATGTCCGCGCTCGCCATCAGCGTCTCGTCCGGTTTGATATGCCCGTGCGGCCCGACGAACGCAATTTTCAGTCCGGGATTGCTTTCCTTGATCTTGCGGATCAGCTTCACGTCGCTCGTAAACCCAACGGTGGAGGTGTACAACACCAGAAATTCGTAGTCCTTGCAGATTTCGATGGTTTGCTGCCAATTCACCTTATGCGGCGAAGCGTCCAGCAACCGGCTTCCCGGAATCAGACCTGCGGGATAAGATAGCCACACTGGGTACCAGTACGACTCAATCTCGCGCGTCGCGGGCCACCTTGAGCTTGCTCCGCCGTCGAAATTCTCGAAACTTGGCGGATTCATCAACAAAGTCTTCATTACATCAGGCATTCATCACCCTCGTCTTCCGAATCCAATTGAAATGCTGCAAAAGTGTTCCCTATTGCGCCCTAACTGCGGCTTGTGGGGCCGCGCCTACTCCCAGCCCAGAAGCGCCCCCATGACTAGATAACAGTTTACCCGACTTGGTTGCATACGCTCAATTCTTTCTGTGCTCAGGGCGTTGCTGGATGGAAACTCTAACTAAACCACTCTGCGGCGACATCCAATGGCCACCGTCTCGCCGGGCACGCGAATCTCCGCTCAATTCACCGCCTTCTGCCGGAGGCCCGGCAAGTCTGCCCTTGAACCCGCGCGGAAACTCTCCCGGAGCTCTTCGAGAATCGCCGCCTTGATTCGTTTCAATAGATTCAATAGCGGTTGACTATTTACCGTTCTGTTATATAGTTATGCTGCGCAAACTCTGTACCCGCGCTCATCCAGGAGAATTGAGATTGGAATGACAGCAATGCACACAAATCCGGCCCTCCATCCTGTTGTTCTTGTCGTGGAAGACTTGGATTTGCTTCGTCAAAGCATCCAACAGATTCTGGAGGACGCTGAATTTCTCGTACTTCCCGCGGCCAATGCCGGCCAGGCGCTGGAGTTGGCTCAATCCTGCGCGGGCCCCATCAACCTCTTGATCACCAAGCTTCATCCGCCCGGCATGCCGGGGCCGGACCTGGCTTTTCATTTGAGAAAACGTTCCCCGGAAATGAGCGTCCTCTACTGCTCTGCCGATCCGTTGGCAGCCCTCGAGATTCCTGACCCTGCCGAAGTGGTCTCCTCCATGCTGCCCAGGCCCTTCAGCAAAACAAGACTCCTCAGCAGGATCAATACCCTGCTGGCCGCTCACACTTCGCCTTAGGTAGTTTCTTAGCGGGCGGAATGTGAAGCGCCTTCTGCGCCCAGCACTTCCGATGTTGCCGCCGAAAGCTCGTCCCAGATTCGGGGAAGCCACTCGACATGTTCCGGTTTCATCAGCACGGACCGCAAGCAGGTCATGGTTTCGCGATCGCGCCGCATCGTGCCCAGGTTTGGGACCCAAAATTCCGTTGGCAGCTCAACTACGGCAAGATGCAAATTCCGCTTGGCAGCAGCATCGAAAATCCGGCGGCTAAGAGCCGACGCATCACTCACACTTTTTGCTCGCGGAGCAAAAATCACGATGTCCAGCTCCGGCGCAAACGCTGTCGCAAACCTGTCATCCGTCCCGATCTTCTCGTAAAAGCCCAGCGCGGCCGCCCTGCCGCTCTCCAGACCATGCGCGAATTCCCCGCCGCGCACCAGTGGCAAGAGTTTTTGGGTCGCCCATAGCGCCGCGGCCGCTGCGCCCGGCCGGGAACACTCCAGACTGATCTCTCCCAAATGCAGTTCGGCGGAGCTGAAATAGGTGTAGGGAGAATCGTGTTTATAAAAACGTCCCGCCGACGGATCGCGAAACAAAACGCAGCCGCAACCATACGGCTGCAACCCGTGCTTGTGCGGATCGATCACGATGGAGTCCGCCTCTCCGATTCGCGCGAAAGCCGTCGTCGCTTCTTCTCCCAAATTCTCTGCAAGCCCAAAATACCCGCCGTAAGCGGCATCCGCGTGCACGCGAAACCCATGCTTCTCTCGCAAAGCCAGAACCTCCGGCAGTGGATCGACCGACCCTGTCGCCGTCGTGCCCATCGTCGCCACCACCGCGCCCACGTCTCCCCGCGCCGCTCTCTTTGCCAGCGCGTTCATGTCCATGCGTCCGCGCGCATCGCAGGTCACGCTCTCAAATTGCAATTGCAACACTGCGCTGATCCGCTTGTGCGTATAGTGCGCTTGCTCGCTAGCAAGAATTTTCTTACCCGGATGCACTTGCGCAGCCACCCATAGCGCTTCGAGATTCGCCATCGTCCCGCCGCCGCATAAGTGTCCCAGAAATTCCTTCCATCCAAACATCGCAGCGATTTCCCCCACCGCTTCCTTCTCCATCGCGGATGTCGCGCGTCCCCCATCTAGCGCGTGATTATTGGGATTGATCCACATCGCCAGCGCGTAAGCCAGCCGCGCCACCGGATGCGGCGGCTTGAGCATCTGTCCTGCGTACAGGGGATGAAAGTAAGGGTAATTATCGTGCAGCCGTTCAGCCGTCCCGGCCAGCGCCTCGGCGATCCGCTCCATCCCCGGCGCTTTCGATTCGAACGCAGGCAGCCCCGCAAAGCCCGCGTCGAGCTTCTTCACAGCCTCCAAAAACGCCGCCAAGCTCTGCTGCTCTAGTTGCATCCGTCACCAGTCACCATTCACGTCCCTACTGCCAAACCTTATCTAACTGCCCCGCCGTCTTCAGCAAATCCAGCTGCGCCTGCTGCCGCTGAAAATTCGCGTCCAGAAACGCCATCCATTTATCATTCTCGTCGAGTCGCGCTCTCTCCACCTCGCGCAGATTCACTTTTCCCTCGTTGAACTGCTCCTGCAGCACCGCGATATTTTGCTGCGCCAGTTGCAGCTCCAGCCGCGCCACTTCCTTCCCCGCATCCCGTTCCCGCAAGTGCAGCGTTTTCTGCCGCACTTCGGCGCTCACCTGGGTCTTCTTGCTCGCCAGGCTAGCTTGCGCTACCTGTAAATTTGTCCGCGCCAGCCCGATGGATTCCTTCGTCCTCGCGCTGAACAGCGGAACCTGCACCTGCACCCCTGCATTAAAATTGTTTCTCTGGAATTTCTTGTAAAACTCGCTGTAATTATTGAAATTGGCCAGCAAGCTGTAAGTGCTTACCAGCTCCAGCGTCGGAAGATATCCCCGCTTCTCGCCTTTCAGCCGGAACTCTTTCGCATGCACGTCGGACTCCGCCAGCCGCAAGCTCGTATTGTTTTGCATCGCCAGGGCCACAAGGTTGGCTCCTTCCTGCTCCGCTTCTCCCGGCAAATCTTCAGGTGTGACTTCGATGGCCTGCTCGTCCCCCAGCGCGAGTTGGCCGCGCAGGAAAACTGCCAGCTCGTCTTCACGCCCCTCAAGCTGCAGAATCCTCTGCGTCACTTGCGCTTTCGTCAGTTGCGCTTTCGTCACTTCTACGGGCAGCTCATATCCTTCTCCCTGTCGCTCCTGCGTCACCTGCAATATTTTATCCGCGCTCTCCTGTTCCGCGCGCAGCAGCTCCAGCGAATGCCGCACCTTCGCCAATTCCAAATAAGCCATTGCCGTCCGCTCGATCACGCTATTCTTCACGTCCTCTAGCACGATCTTCTGCGAACGCGCCTGCTCCTCCAATTCCTTTCCCTGTCCCTTCAACGGTTCGTTAAATACCTGTTCCGTGTAGGTAATGTCGAAGAGCGATGGTGCGCGTCCTCCCGGCGTTTCCGGGATTCCATAGGTGTAGCCGAGCCCGGAGCCGGCGTACAAATTCGGCATAAATTCAGCTTTGCTGACCTGGGATGCGTGTTGCGCCAGGCTCGCTTGGAGTTTCGCCACCTGAATGTCCTTGCTATTCCTCAGCGCCATTTCAATCGCGCTCTTGAGAGTCAGCGCCACCGGCGCGCCTTGTTGTTCACCAGCGGCAGTTCCCGCCGTTTGCGCCGCCGCCTGCCCGCTGGGCGCTTGTAGCACGCTCGCCGTCTGGGCGCATGTTGTCCCGCCCGCCAGCAACGCGCCTCCTAGCAAAACCAATTCCGCGCCGCGCACCGCCCCAGTCATTTTTCGCATTCTCCTGCTCCTTCCTTCGTTGCCCGCTCTCTCCCAAACTCGCCTTGTTCTCGCTCGCTTTATTCGTACCGCAACGACTCAATCGGCTGCAGCTTGGCCGCCTGATTCGCCGGTAAATATCCAAAAAACAGCCCCGTCGAGCACGACACCACAAACGCCAGCACCACGCTCATCGGCGACACCGGCACGCGCAGGTTCCCAGGAAGAAACATTTGCACAATCGCTGGTATCAGCAACCCAATCAAAATCCCCAGTACCGCTCCGCCCCCGCTAATCAGAAACGCTTCCGTCAAAAATTGGTACATGATCTCCTTGCGCGCGGCTCCGATGGCCTTCCGGATTCCGATTTCCCGCGTCCGCTCCGTCACTGTTACCAGCATGATGTTCATGATCCCCACCCCGCTGATCAGCAGCGCAATAAATGCGATCACGATTAGCACAATCGTCAGCGCCAGCGAAATATCTCTCGCCGCTTTCAAAATCGCCGTCAGCGTTTGCACATTGTACTCAGCGCTCGGGTGCCGATTCCTCAGCAATTCCGTCAATTGCCGCTGCACTCTCGGCACGTCCTCCGGCGTCGTCGCTTGCACGTCCAGCACCCTCAGCGTATTCGCGCCCGCGTAATACTTGATCAGACCAAAAGGTATCAGCACAGTTTCTGTCTGGATGTCGGAAAGCCCAAAGGTCTCCACTCGCTCTTTGAAGACCCCGATGATCGTGAAGATGAGCTCTCCCACGTGCAAATCGCGTCCCACTGGGCTGTCCAGCCCGAAAAGCCGCTTCGCAAGCTGCGGCGTGATTACGCATGTCTTGCTCCGGCTTTCCATATCCAAGTGATCGAAAAATCGGCCGCGCAGAACGATCAGCCTGCGAATCTCCCGGTATCCTAGCGTCACCCCGATCAGGGTGACCGGCCTTACCACCCCCTGGGCTACGACGGACATTTGCATGTCGCTCGTGCCGGCCACTTGCGCAACCCCGGGAATCGTGTCCTGTGCCGCCTGCATGTCGTCCAGCGTCATTTCGTAGCTCAACGGCTGTGCTTTCTCCGACGTTCTGATCAGCTCTGCCCACACAAGGTTCGAGCCCACCGCCTCAATTTGCGAAATGACGAATTTCCTGCTGGTCAGCGCCACGGTGACCACCAGCACGATCGACGCGCTTCCAATGATCACCCCCAGCGACGTCAGCGCCGCTCGCAGTTTGTTCGCTCGCAGCGCGTCGATCGATACCGAGAGAGTTTCTTTCAGATCCATCATGAAGGTTTACTCGACCGCGCCTGCTCAAGCTGCCGTGCTGGAGCTACTGGAAGCAACTCTATTCCTTGCTCTTCTTCAATTCCTCCCGAGTCGCTTGAGCGATTCGCGCGCCGTTTTGTCTTTCGGATCCAGCTCCAGCGCCGCTTCATACTCTTTCTCCGCCGATTCCTTCTCGCCCTTGCTCTCGTACAAGCGGCCCAGCCATTCGTGCGCCGTCGCGAATCGTGGATAACCCGTGCGCTTCGGGGCCTTCTGCAAATATTTCCGCAGCAATCGTTCGGCCTCTTCCGTCTTTTCATTCTTGAGGATCAAGCCTACCGCTCGATAAAAAAGGTCCCGCGGGTCCGCGGGAGCTGCCCGCATTCCAAGCTCGGCGACCTCCATCAATCTGTCCGCTTGGCTGCGTTTCACCTCGTAATCGCCTATGTCGTAAATCAACTCTGCCGACTTCGGATGGCTTTCCAGTGCCAGCTTGAATTCGGCATCGGCAGCCGCGAAATCCTTCTTTTGCCGCCTGCAGTTACCCTCCGCGTAATGCCATTCGGAGGCATCCATGGCCTCGAGTTTCGCGATCTGCGGCTTGGCCTTTTCTTCGCCGCCCCCCACGATGCTCGGAGCGCTGCAGTAATATTCAATCAGCGCCTGTCGCGCCGAATAATTCCTTTCGTCGAGTTGCACCGCGGTCTCGAACTCCTTGTGCGTCTTGCTGGCGAGCCCGAGCGCGCTAAACATCGACGCATGCGAGGCCTTCTCTCCGTACGCCTTCCCGAGCCATTCGTGATACACCGAACTCTGCGGATCGATCGCCACCGCTCTTTGCGCGCTGGCGATGGCCGCGTCGAGCTCCCCCAGTTCCAAATAGGACTTTGTCAGAAGCAACTTTATTTCGCCGTTCTCTGGCTCCCTGGCTGCCGCCGCTTGCAAGTCCTCCACCGCCTTTGTGTATTCGCTTTTCTCATAAGCCCGCCGCCCGGCTTCCAGTGCGTCGCTCTGCTTCTCTGTCGCCCACAGGCTCGTCGCTCCCGCAAGCAAAGCGGCTTGCAGCACCCACCATCTTGCCCGCCTGCCTGTCCCCCATCTACGCCGCATTCGTATTCACAACCTGAACGGTCATGCCATCGTGCAAATCCGTATCGCCGGGCAGCGCGACCATCTCCCCTTCTCGCAATCCGCTCACTACCTCGTAGCTTGTCGCGTCCGCTATTCCCACCTGGATTTCCCGTTTCTCCAGTGTGGACTTGCCCACCCCCAATTGGCTGGGCTTCACCACAAACACGTACCGGTGTCCGCCTTCGTATGCCACTGCTCCTCTCGGCACGGCCAGCACATTCTTGTGCTCCCTCGAGTTAATACGCACGTTCACGTTGATGTTCGGCAGTAGTTCCAGCTTGTCGTTATTCACCGAGCACAGCAGTTCCCCCACGCTGCGTGTTAAGTGCGGTACCACCTGCTTTGGAATGATCTCCGTTGTTCCCTCCCAGCTTCTGTTCGGCAAAGCGTCCCACGTGATGATCACCGGCTCGCCCACCTCTAGCGCTCCGAGGTCCGGCTCGTCGATGAACGCTCGCACTCGCACCTTATGTAAATCCGCCATTTCCGCCAGCAAGTCGCCCACCTTCACGTAGTCGTTCGACCTCACCGGCAGCGAATACAGCGTCCCATCCACCGGCGCCACGATTCGTCCGTCATTCACCTTGTCTTCGAGTGTCGCCATTTCGCTCAGGATCTGCTGTACCTGCAACTCCCCGCGTTCCGCGTCCAGCCTCGCCTGCCGGTCGAATTCCTGCTTCACGGCAAGCAGCCTCGTCACTTCCGCCTTCGCATTGACCAGCGCTTGCGCATTGGCGGCCAGATCCTCTTTCGTGGCCGCCTGTTCTGCTGCCATCCGGGCCAGCGCATCGTGATCGCGCTGCAATCGGTCGCGTTCCGCCTCTGCCTTGGCCAGATCCGCGGCGATCTTGGCGGCTTCATCCGCTTTCCCTCCGGCTCGTGCGGCCTTCAAATCGTCCTGCGCTCGCAAGAGTTTCGCCCGCGTTTCCGCCAGTTGCGCCGCAGCCTCCTTGACGTTCAGCTCCATCAGCAGTTGCCCCCTCTTCACCGTCTGACCTTCCGTCACGTAAATCTTTTTCACAAATGTATCCAGTTGCGCTCTCATCACGTACGGTGAAATCGGCTCCACTTTCCCGTTGCTGCTGATCGACGACACCAAATTCTCGCGCGTGGGCATCATCGCTGATATTTTTGCTGCCGGCTTCCTCCCGATCAGCCACACCAGGAAAGAAGCAAACACTCCCGCCAGCACCAAAAGGATCAATATCCGGTTTTGCAGCCTGCGATCCATGTTCTCCTATTCCACGCAGTCCCTGGCCTGGTGCGCTCTGAGACACACAAAAACCCGCGCCTCAATCCCTTTCTCGTACTTGTCCGTGGCTTGCTGCCCTACGTCTGGCGGACCCGGAAGCGTCTCATTCTAGCAATAGCTAAGCAGCTTTCTCTACCCTCGTTCCCTAACTTGGTTCCTAATAAGTGCCTCATCTCCAATACTATAAGGATGCGCCCCGCGCGCTGCAGGATGCGCCGGACTCGCCACCCCTGCCCCAACCGTTACTTTCCATCTCCGGCGGCCGTAGTAGACTGAGAAGCCATACTGCCCTGTGTTTTGATTGCTACAAGCGAGGGTCCACTCATGATTGATGCTCGTGGCTTGTCCAAACGCTTCCAGGACAAGAAGCGCGGCGAAATTCGCGCCGTCGATAACGTCAGCTTTCAATGCCTTCCCGGCAAGATTTACGGCCTGCTCGGCGCCAACGGCGCCGGAAAAACCACCACGCTCCGCATGTTAGCCACCATTCTCGAGCCCACCGAAGGCACCGCGATCGTCAACGGCTTCGACGTCGTCGAGCATCCGGAAAAAGTCCGCGCCAACGTCGGTTTCCTCTCTACCGCCACGGCCCTCTATCGCAGGCTCACCGCCCAGGAATTTGTCGAGTATTTTGGCCGTCTCAACGGCCTTGATGAGCCCACTCTCAAAAAGCGCATCCACGACATCTTCAACCGCCTGGACATGAACGGTTTCCGCGACCGCCGCTGCGACAAGCTCTCCACTGGCATGATGCAGAAAACCTCCATCGCCCGCACCCTCGTCCACGATCCCCCCGTCATGATTTTCGACGAGCCCACCAACGGTCTCGACATCATGACCGCTCGCACCATCACTTCCTTCATCCGCGAATGCCGCAACAACGGCAAAACCGTCATCTTCTCCACTCACATCATGAGCGAAGTCGAAAAGCTCTGCGACACCATCGGCATCATTCAATCCGGCAAACTCCTCGTCGAAGGCACCCTCGCCGAGCTTCGCGACAAATACGCCGAGCACGACCTCGAGGAAATCTTCGTCAAAGTCGTCACTCCCCACTACGTGGCTGAGGAGAACAACTGACATGTCCCTGCGCAATGTCGGCATCGTCTATCGCAAGGAACTCACCGAGGCCATCCGCGACCGACGCACGGTCATCTCCACCATCCTCGTGCCTCTCTTGCTCTTCCCCGTTCTCAGCGTCGGCTTTGGCTCGCTCGCCATTGTCCTCGTCGGTAAAGCCAAGGAAGAAACTCCCAAAGTCATGCTTCTCGGCGGCGCGGACTCTCCTGCCGTCGTCGATGGGCTCAAGAAACTCGATAAAATCGAGATTGTTCCTGAGACTTCCGATTGGAAAAATCTGATCATCAGCAAGGAAATACGCGCGGCGGTGGAAATCCCCGCTGGTTTCCAGGCCGATGTCGCCCTACAGAAACCCGAGACCGTCAAGATTTACAACTACGAAGGTGAACTGAAGTCCGAATTTGCGACCGACAAAGTCGATAAATACATGAAGCAGTATCGCGATAACGTAGTGAAAGAGCGCCTGGCCGCCAAGAATCTTCCCGAAACAGTTTTGAATCCGTTTGATGTCAAACAGCAAAACGTCGCTCCTCCCGAAAAAGTCAGCGGCGCCGCTATCGGCGGCATCATCGGCTACATGGTCATCCTTCTTTGCATGACCGGCGCAATGTATCCCGCCATGGACCTCACCGCCGGCGAAAAAGAGCGCGGCACCATGGAAACCATCCTCTCCAGTCCCATCTCCCGCACCCATCTTGTGCTTGGAAAATTCCTTTTGATCCTCACCGCCGCCCTTGGCACCGCGGCTCTCTCCGTCTTGTCCATGGGCGTTTCTTTCTCCGTCCTGGCTCACTACACTTCACAATCTGCCGGCGGCCGTGCCGCCGCTGCGGGCCTTCTTCTTCATCTCGGCCCCAAAACCGTCGCCTCTGTCTTCCTCATGGCACTCCCCATCGCCGTCCTTTTCTCCGCGGTGCTCATGACCATCGCTCTCTTCGCCAAAACCTACAAAGAAGCTCAAAGCTATCTCACGCCCATGACCTTCATCATCATCATTCCCGCCATCGCCTCCATGCTCCCCGGTGTCGAACTTACTTCCAGGCTTTCCCTCATTCCAATTCTCGGCACCAGCCTTCTCTGCAAAGAGCTCGTCGCCGGCACCTATCACTGGAATCTTATCGCCCTCATCTTCACTTCCAACTGCGTCTACGCCGCCGCCGCCCTCTTCATCGCCATAAAAATGTTCCAGCGCGAATCCGTCCTCTTCCGCTCCTGATCCCGTCGCGCCGCGCATTTTCCCTCTCTCGTAGGGTCACACCGTGCCCGTCTCACTTTTTGTCTTCTCCGTGCTCTCTGTGCCCTCCCTGTCCTCTGTGTAAATCTTTTCTCCCCGCTTTTCGCCACCACCAAAATCCTAAAATCCAAAGGCGTCCAAATCGCCATCGAGCCCAAAACCGAATCCTGGACACCTCCAGCGTCTTCAAAGACCCCGGCGCAACCGCTTTACCCTTTCCAACGGGAAACGTTCGCCGATCACCCGAAACAGAGAGGCGGGACCAGTTGGCACAGGCCAATTTGTCTCTTGACCCAGCTGCCCAGCCGTCGTATTCTTACAGCTAGAGAAAATTCCGATAAACGGCAGCCATCGGCTGCCGTTTTTTTTTGGTGGTACGGGCTTCAGCCAGTGCGCTCTTCAGCAACCTAGCCTACTCAACGAATCTCCAGTCGGCGTGCCGTGACTCCCATTTCTTCCTCTGTGCCGGAGCAAGGCCAAAGGCGTTGCCGCGCGCTACCTTCCGGCCTCCAGAAATCGCGAACCCCAGACAAGAGTTATGTTTACTTACAAACTGTTTAGAATCAACATTTACGAAGAAGCCCGCAAGTATTGATTCTAATAGACTTACAGAAACGTTAAGTTATTTAAAATCAACACTTACGAAAAACAGGGGGGGGGCCGCCCCACACACAGGCACCGCATGGCAACTGGAGCACACGGCTTTGACTATTCCCGAACCTGCCCCTTTCACGGCGTAGAAGACAACCGCGTCGGCGCGGTCAGCCATTCCAAATTTCTCCTCCGCGCCGGTTACAGCGTCGTCATGATGGACGCCCGCCGCCCTCGGCTTCCAACCCGCCGAATTCCCGCGCCACGTCCTCGACTTCTTCGCTAACGTAGCGCAAGGCAAAGCCATCCAATAGCCAGGTAGCACAGACACTCTTTTCTGTGCGCTTTTTTTGCCAAGTTACTTGTCTGGGCCAGGCGTTCTTGCCTGTCAATTTTTTCAAGCCCAGTATCGCAGTGACGGCATCAACGAATTTCTACTCTTAAAGTGAGGTACTCAGGTGAAGAAGGAGCAGCCCCGGCCTTTTCTCTCCCGCGTGCTAAAATCTTTGATTCATGCCGGACGCTCCCCTCATCTCGGTCCACGCACTCTCCAAGCACTACCGCAGTTTCCGGAGGCGCGAAGGCATCCTCGGAGGCCTGGCAAATCTTTTTCATCGCGAATACCAGAGCGTCAAAGCGGTCGAAAACATAAATTTTGAAATCGACCGCGGCGAAATGGTCGGCTACATCGGCCCGAACGGCGCCGGCAAATCCACCACCATCAAAATGCTCACCGGCATCCTCGTGCCGACCTCGGGCGAAATCCTCTCGAACGGTTTCGTCCCCTGGCGCCAGCGCGCCGCCTACGTAAAAACCATCGGCGTCGTCTTCGGCCAGCGCACGCAATTGTGGTGGGACATCGCCGCCATCGAATCCTTCAAGCTTCTACGCCGCATCTATGACGTCTCGCAGCGCGACTACGACGAGCGCATGGAACTTTTCAATCAAGTCCTCGGCCTCACCGAACTGCTCGACGTTCCCGTTCGCAAACTCTCTCTCGGCCAGCGCATGCGCTGCGACCTGGCTGCCGCGCTGCTGCACAATCCGCCGATTCTCTTTCTCGACGAGCCCACCATCGGCCTCGACGTTGTCGCCAAGGATCACATTCGCCAGTTCCTCCGCGCCATCAACCACCGCTACAAAACCACGGTCCTTCTCACCACCCACGACCTCGACGACATCGAAGAGCTTTGCCGCCGCATCATGATTATCGACCGCGGCACCGTGCTCTACGACGGCGCGCTCGCTCGCTTGAAAGAGCAATTCCTCCGCACCAAGCAAATTAAATTTATTCTGCGCGATGGCGATCAAAGCGCCCGCCTCGCCGCCTTCGAGCAAAATCTGCCCGCGATCGCGCCCAACGGCGGAGACGCCCCAACGCTGCATCTCGAACGCCTCGATGAAATGACGTGCCGCCTGCGCTTCGACCGCGCCCGCGTCTCTTCGAGCGATCTGATCCGCCAGATTCTCGCCGCTGTCGAGGTCCGCGACTTCGTCATCGAAGACGAACCCATCGAGGAAATCATCAAGCGCATCTATTCCGGCGAGGCCTCCATGGCTTCCCGTCAACCCGAGGAAAAGAACGGTTCACCAGTGATTCGGTAAAAACAACGGCGAGAACAATCGACATGGCCGCCACGCAAACATTTCCGCTCCCCGCACGAAAACCTTCGCCGCTCGCCGGCCTAAAGATTTATCGCGAATTCGTCCGCATCGGCTTCGTCAACATTCTCGCGTTCCGTTTGCGCTACTACACGGGCATCATCACGTATCTCATCAACGTCACGGTCTACTACTTCATCTGGCGCGCGGTCTTCGCCAACGCCGCCGGCCCCATCGCGGGATTTTCGCTTCCGCAAATTCTCACCTACGTCAGCGTAGGCTGGATTCTCCGCTCCTTTTACTGGAACACCATCGATCAGGAAATGGCCTATGAAGTGATCGACGGAAAAATCGCCATGGACCTGATCAAGCCGGTCTCTGTGCAATGGATGTGGCTGGCGCGCGCCATGGGCGAATCCGCTTTCCGCCTCATTCTTCTCACCGCGCCAACGGCTATCATCGTCACTCTGCTTTTTCCGGTCCTGCCGCCAACCTCGAAATTGAATTTTGTGCTCTTCCTCGTCGCAGCCATTGGCAGCTTTTTCATCATGGGCGCTCTCAATTTCATCATCGGCACGTGCGCCATCCCACTCACGTCCATCCTCGCCCTGATTCGCGCCAAATTCTGGCTCATCGAACTGCTCAGCGGCCTGCTCATCCCGCTCAGTTTCTTCCCGCGCTCTCTGCAAATCATCTCCTCATGGCTTCCCTTCGAGCACATCGCCAACACCCCGCTGCAGATTTATCTCGGCCGCCTTTCTCTCACTCAAACACTTCGCCTCCTCGCCATCGAATATTTCTGGGTGGCGGCCCTCCTTTTTCTCGGCCATCTTTGGTGGATGCGCGCCACGCGCAAAATCACCATCCACGGCGGCTAAATGATGGCGGCTAAATGAAAGAAGCTCTCGTCAATTTGAAGCGGCACGCGGCGCTGCTCGGCTCCTACTTCGCGCAATACGCGAAAGTTCGCGTCAGCTATCGCGGAGATTTTTTCATTTCCGCCGCCACGTCCATGGCCGCCACGATTTTTTCGCTCGGATTCGTCTTCGTTCTCTTCAAAAAAGTTCCTACTCTAGCCAACTGGAGCATGGAAGAAGTCGTATTTCTTTACGGCTTCTCGCTCATTCCCTTCGGACTCTTCAACGTTTTTTCTCTGAACCTCTACGAGTTCGGCGCCACCTACATCATGGAGGGAAAATTCGACCGCGTGCTTCTCCGTCCGCTCTCTTCCTTGTTCCAGGTAGTCTTTGACGCCTTCCGCATCGAGTCCTTGCAGGAAGTTGTGGTTGGCTTGATCGTGGTGATCTGGGCTGCGCGCCGCCTTCACTATCATTGGCAAGTTCTCGATATTCTCCTCCTTGCTTTTTTCGCGCTCTGCGGCGGCATCATCTATCTCTCCGTCTTCCTCTTCCTCTCCACGTTTTCTTTCTGGTTCGAGGACCGCATCGGCATTCATCCGCCTTTCTGGAATCTTTTGGCCTTTGGCCGTTATCCCCTTTCCATCTACTCCAGTTACATCCAATTTCTGCTGAGCTGGATCATTCCCTTCGGCTTCGCCACTTTTTATCCCGCCTCGCGTCTTCTCGGCCGCCCCGAATTTCGCATTTACGCTCCGCTCATTCCTCTGGTTGCCGCGGCAACCTTCGCGCTCGCCGTCACGGCCTGGCGCATCGGCCTGCGCCGCTATTCGTCCACCGGGTCATAGGGAAAGGACCCGAAAAAGATTTACACAGAGAGCGCGGAGTACACAGCGGACACAGAGAAGAAAAGAAAAAAGAAGAAAATCAACGCACGGAAGCAGAAAACTCGAAGAAGAGAAACAAAATCAAAGGCGATTCAGCAGGCTTTCATCACCATCAGGATGCGGTCGTCTTCGTACATCCCGTTGCGCGAGTGCGTCTCCACTTCTTTGAGAACTCCGCGCATAATCTCTTCAGGAGTTCCACGGCGCAGCCGCGTAACGAGTTCCGCCAGACGCGGCCGTCCAAATTCCGTCCCGGCGCCGTCCATGGCCTCAGTGATTCCGTCCGTGCAAGCCACGAGTAAATCTCCCGCCCCCATCGCCACGGTGCCGCATTCAAACTGCACGTCCGGCAGCAGCCCAACAATCATCCCGCCAACGTCGAGCCACTCGACGCGTCCATCTGCGCGGATCACCGCCGGCGGCACGTGGCCCGCGTTCACATAACGCAAGTTCCGTCCTCCGCTTTCCACCAGCGCGATAAACATGCTCAAGTATTTTGTAGCGCGGCCCAGCGCCATGGAAGCCCGCGCCCCCGTCAAGAGTTTGTGATTGATAGTAGCAGGCAATTTTTCCAGCGGCTCGACGTGATCCGCCAGCGCGTGCAAAGTCGCCTGCACGTTGGCCATCACCAGCGCCGAAGCCGCGCCCTTGCCCTCGACGTCCGCCACGACGAGCAGCAGCGCTTCTCCTCCCTCCGCTTGCACGGGAAGAAAATCATAATAGTCGCCGCCCACCATTTGCGAAGCGCGGTGCGACACGGCGATTTCGATTCCCGGAAACGGAGGCGGCGCATCCGGCAGCAGCCCGGCTTGAATCTCCCTGGCCAACGCCAGGTCGCGCTCCATTTTTTCTTTCTCGACGCGTTCGCGGTGCAGCTGCGCCTTTTCGAGCGCCAGCGCCACGTGCGCCGATAGCGCGTCCAGAAACGCTTCATCCTCGTCCGTGAAACCCTCTGCCTTGTTCAGCAACTGCAATACGCCGATGATGTCGCCAGCTTCGTTCCGGATGGGCAGACACAACAGTTGCTTGGTCTTAAATCCCAGCTTGCGGTCGATGTCCGGCTCAAAGCGCGGATCCTCGTAGGCGTTCTCCAAGCGCACGGCAGAGCCCTCGCGCGCCACCCATCCGGCGATGCCACGTTCCGCAGGCAGCCGGATGACTTGCTGATCGAGTCCCAGCCCCACGAGCGACCAGATTTCGTTGCGCTCGCGATCGACCAGAAAAACCGTTCCGCGTTCCGCACCGGTCTGGCGTGTGGCAATCTGCAGAATGATGCTGATAAGTTCGCCGAGATCGAGCGTGGAGTTCAGCTTCTTAGTGGCTTCGATGATGCTGGAAAGCTCTTTCATCGCGCCGCGGCGCTCCGCCAGCGCCAGCACCACCGCCGCAAAGCGCGATAGCAAATCCATCTGGCTGCGGACTCTCTCCTCGAGCGGCCCCGCGCCGCGAACCTCGAGAACGCGCACGCGGAAATCGTCGCTGCCGAGCGCTCCCGCCCAAATCGCCGGATCTTTGCTACTGTCGCTGGGCAATCCCGGTTTTATTCCAGCAGGAGTCGATGCTGGAAGAGTTCCCGCTTCTGCCCACACTTCCGCTTCGCCGCGGTCCGCGCGCCAAAGCCTGGCCCCGGCCACGCCGGGCTGGCTCATCGCGGCGCGCACGACCCGCGCGGCAATCTCATTCGCAGGGAAGCGCCCTTCGAGCAGGCGCAGCCCATCGAGCAATTCGGGGAAGAGTTCGTTCACTTTTTGCCGAGCCGGCGATTCACTCATAACGTGCAAAGCGGAAAAACGGCCGCCGCGTCGGTGGTAAGCCTAGCAGGACTGCGTTGGGTTGAAAAGAGCAGGTTGCTGCAAGCGCTGGCAATCCGCATCCCGTGAGCGCGTCTTGTTTCAACGAGTCATTCGCGGATGATAACCAATGCCTTGTGACTGGTCACTTTTGATTAATGAGGAACCCAAGCTTGCGCGGCCGAAGACGATGGAGCCAGCGGCGCAACTCTTACTTACGTTTTTCGCGGGCTAAAGCGAGTGGGCGGCGTTCTGGCGCGATTCCCATTCCGTGCTCAGGCGGCGCACCGATTCGCGCAGACGAACCGCAAGCGCCGCGATAGTTTCGACGCGCTGAGGAGCGCCCAGCGGCATGCGGCCGTCGTTATTCCGCCGTATTTCAGAGAGCAGCAGCTCCGCATTGCCCAAAATTCCCGTGAGCGGGTTGTTCAGTTCGTGCCGCAACACTTCACCAAAATCCTCGCGGTCCAGCTCCACGAATACGTCCTGACGCTGCGCCTCGAACAAGGCTTCCGTTGCCGGCAATGCTTGGGCCTCGCTCTGGGCCTGGCGCAGCCGCCGCTCGACCAGGCCGAGCGCCACATTCAGGCATTCCTCCGTGCGCACCACATAGTCCGCGGCGCCGGCGGCCACCAGGGCGGAGAGATCCGTCTGGTGTTCGGCGTCTCCAATCACCACGACTGGCGCATACGTGGCCAGCGAGGAAACAGCTACGTCCAGACGCTCTCCGCGTTCGTGCAGATCGCCACTTTCCAGCGTGACGGCGGCTTCCGTGAGCAAAATCACCGCAGGCGCCGCATCCTCGATGATGCGGCGCGCCGCGTCCACGGTGCTCACCGAAGAGACATGCCGGCGATCATCGACGGTTTCGAGTTCATGGCGCGCCGTGGCGCGCAGCGCCGCGTCATCGCTCACCAAGAGAATCGTGAGTTCGCGAGGTATCATGTCACCATCCATTTCTCAAAGTCCTTTCTTGGCGGCCGAGGCGCGTTCTCCGCGAGCCCGCCGGCCATCCAAGAGGCCAAATACTTTTTCCATCAGTTCCTCTACGCGGAAAGGCTTGGCCACGTAAGGAAGCCGGTTTCGTTCCAGAAATTCGTGGGTCTGGTGGGCAAGCACGTCGCCGGTCACAAAGAGAAAGCGATCCTGCAACGGATTCCGGGCGCGGGCCAGCGATTGGAAGAAATGCTGGCCGTCCAGTCCGGGCATCTTCATATCGCAAATGACGAGGTCGTAGGACTCGCGCGCGGCGCGATCCAAGGCCTCGCGCCCGTCGAGGAGAGTGTCCACGTGCAGACCTTCGTCCTCGAGCACGTCGGCGATCAACCGTGCCACCGTGGGCTCGTCTTCGACGACCAGGATGCGGGTTCCTCGGTGGCTCGAGTGCAACGGAGGCTGAGGAAGTGCATGCGGCCGACTCCTTAGATCTGCAGGCCTATGGGCGGCCGGCGGAAGCGGTGCGCTGATGGCTGGAGGCAAGAGTTCCGGTCCTGGCGAAGATTCGGTAGCCGCGGGGAGCTCGATGGAGAAAATCGCGCCGCCCTCCGGCGGGCTTAATACGCTGACCTGGCCGCCGTGTTCGCGCACGACACTGAGCACGATGGCAAGGCCTAGGCCGGTGCCGACACCCGCGGGCTTGGTGGTGAAGAACGGGTCAAAGATTCGCGCGAGAATGGTTTGAGGAATGCCCGGACCGTCGTCGATGACCTGCAGGAGGACGCGGCCTTCTCCGCTGCGCACCGTCCGCAGGCGAATCGTTCCTGCTTTTCCCTCGTGGACGATAGCCTGGCGGGCATTCCCGATCAAATTCATGAGAACTTGCTGCAACTGGCCGGGGTCTCCGTTGACGAACGGAAGAACCGGGGAGAGATCCAGTTCGATGCGAATTTTTTCCGCAGCGGACCCGAAGCGCTGCAGTTCCATCGCGCGCAAGATCACCTGATTGAGGGCCACTCGCTTTCGCGCCGGGCGGGTCTCCCGGGCGCTCAACAAAAGCTGCCGCAGGATCGTGCTGGCTCTTTCGGCTTCGTCGTAAATCTGGCGCGCTTCCTCCGTGCGCCCGGCGAGATCCTTTCTGACCAGGAGGCGCTGCGAATAGCCCAGAATGCTGGTGAGAGGATTGCTCAATTCATGCGCTATGCCGGTGACCATCTGCCCGAGCGCAGCGAGTTTTTCTGTTTGCAGCAGTTTGGCTTGAAAAACACGCTGAGCCGTCAGGTCGCGGTAAATCTCGACGCGTCCCAGACATTGGCCTCTGTTGTCCAGGACGGGCCGCACCGAGCGCTCCAGCACGCGAGGGACAGGACGGGCCAGCTGCAGCTCTTCGCGCGTCCCGCCCTCGTCGCCGCGGGCCAGTTCGCGCCAGCGCTTTGCGAAATTTTCCGGCTCGGCAGCGCGGTCCGCAAGCCGGGCGATCAGCCCCTCCAGCGTGGTGCACCCCGAGGCTTCCTCGGGAGACAAGCCCGCGATTTGCGCGAAACGCGTGTTCATCGCGCGGATGCTATGGTTGGCTCCGAAAAGCACAATTCCTTCCTCGACCCACTCCAGCACGTTGTGGAGCTCGGCCTGGAAACGGTTGCGCTGTTGAGCAGCCTCGTGCGAAGCCGCCGGGCCGAGAACCACGGCGGCAAGATCGTCCCCAGCGGCCAGAGGGGGGTGCAGGCGCACGCGAATTCCGTTGATCAGTTCTCCCTCGCAGAGTTCCTGCATTTCCATGGCTTGGTCCCGCTCGCCCGCGAGGGCGCGCTGCGACCATTCTTCGATGCGCTGCTGCTCACGCGCGCAGAAAAGATTTGCCAGCCGGCCGCCGACATACCACACGGATTCATTCGCGGCTGGCTGCGGCTCGTCCGGTCGCGGCGATTCCGATGGCTGTTCGCTGCGTGCTTCTTCGAGTAAAATTCTGGTGCTGCGATTTAAGCTCGCGATGTTTCCCTGCGAATCGAGAAGGATGGTGGCCTCCGGGCTGGATTCCAAAAGCGCTTTGCGGCGGGCGGTGCGGCGAATTTGTTCTGCGTGCAGTTTCCGCCGTTCCAGCACGGCGACGGCCAGCGCGGCGCGGAGTTCGAGACGGTCGAGCGTGGCCAGGGAAGTTGTTTTCTGGGGCATGCCGGCGACGAGCACTCCCAGGGTCTCTCCAGCGGCCACCAGCGGGATGGCCACCAGACGAGCCAATCTCTCTTTGCGCCAGGAAGTTGGGGGCTCTGCTCCCATTATGTGTCCGGCCTCGATCGCCGCCCGCCAAAGGCTTGCGAGAGGCTCCCGTGCGACGGCGCCTGTCCAAGCCCCTTCGCCGCTTTCCCAGGCAAACTCCATCTCTGCGGGCGCCGAGGCGTTCAACGCGCGCGCAGGCCGGTGGCCGATGACGGCGAAGGAAGCGCCCACTCCGGATTCCTTCGCGGAGTCTTCCGTGCAACTGGCGGCGAGCTGCGACAGGATGGTGTCGGCGGAAGTGTTGCTGCCGAGAGCGGCGAGAATCTGTTTGGTAACTCGCAAGTCCGACTGGCGTTCGCGGGCGAAGCCTTGTTCCTGCTCCAGTTCGAGCGTCAGTGCGAGTTCCGCGGCAACTGATTCCGCCAAATCCTGGGGCAGGGCTGCCTGTTTCCCTCGCGTCCCTGTAAGCAGCAGCCCGCGCAAACGGTCTTTGCCCTGGATAGGAGTCCAAAGGGCGTGGCGCAAGCCAACGAGGGGGCCAATCATGGGCCGATTCGAGGGCCGGCCCAGGGGATCGTCCAGTTCCTGATAGACGCTTTGGCCGGAAGCAAGCAACTCCCAGGGCAGAGGAGGCTCGAGGGACAACCGCTCCCAATCGGCCGGGGTTTCCCCGGCTTGGGCTTCCCAGACCATTCCGCGAAGACAAGGGGCTGCGAGGGGATCCGTGCCGGCAGATAGATCCTGTTCCAGCCAGACGCCGATGCGGTCGGCGCGCCCCTGCCTGGCAAGAGAGTGAATCGCTTCGCGCATCAATTCCTCGCGCGGAACACCCGCTAGCCCAGCGCCCGCCGCGCCCTGCCAGGAGCGTTCCTGCTCCTCTTTTTTTCGCCAGGCCCACATCTTTGTTATTTGCGCCTCGAAGCGGCTTCCGAGCGCAACGCTGCGTGGACATGCCGCGCAGTGCGCGCCTTCTACGAGGCAGGCACGTGCACGGGCAGGCCCAACTGATTGCCTGCGTAATGCTTGTGGAATCTATAATTTACACTGTGCGAGAAGCGAGCCTCGCAGCGCTCGAGTCCCATGACGATACTGGCGCCAAGGTCCTTCCCAAAGTGGACCGGAGGACGCAGCTCGCTGACAGCGGATCGCGACTCGTCTCGTGCGGCACATAGTCCGCACGGAAGGACGATTCGCGGCCTTACACGGGCAATCGGGGCCGCGGAGAGCTGGGGTGTTTTATGCGGGGAGAATCTGGTGGATGAAAACCAAGCGCTAATTCCGAAATCGATGGCCGCGGGACGTCGTTGTCGTCCTCATCCTCATCCTCATCAACTTTCCCGGTCCAAATACAACTTCGCCAAAATTGCAGTTCGCGCAGTGCCCACGTTTCAGCAGAGATAGTTGCGAGAGAGCTCGGTGCACAAACCACGCGCTTGGCGCGGTTCGCACGAGTCACCAGTCACTAAGCCGCTTCACGCGCTCAACTTCGGAATGGAGACTGTGAGCTACGGCTCCGCTTGTTCCATTTGATACTGCTTGAGCTTGCGATAGAGTGTGGTTTTTCCAATGCCGAGCATGCGGGCGGCCGCCAGCTTGTCTCCTCCCGTTTCGCGGAGCGTGCGGAGAATGGCGCGGCGTTCGAGCTCCTCCATGGGCAGCAGCTCGTCCTTCTCAGGCACGCGCCCGCTGCTGGGGTAGTGCAGGTTCGACGGCAGGTCTCCCACGTGAACGATGGGGCCGGAACCCATGGCTACGGCGCGTTCGATGGCGTTTTCGAGCTCGCGCACGTTGCCGGGCCAATCGTAGGCAATCAGGCGGCGCATGGCGTCGTCCGAGATGGTGCGCGAGGGACCATGCGGGTCGGAGAATTTCTCGAGGAAAGAGGTAACCAGGAGCTGGATGTCGCTTTTGCGTTCGCGCAAAGGCGGGAGTTTGAGTTGCACGACGTTCAGGCGGAAATAAAGGTCCTGGCGGAAGGCCCCGGTGCGGATGGCGGATTCGAGATCGCGGTTCGTGGCGGCGATGATGCGGATGTTGATGTGCCGGCGCTCCGTCGAGCCGACCGGTTTCACTTCGCGTTCCTGCAAAGCACGCAGAAGTTTGGCTTGCAAGTCCACGGGCATGTCTCCGATTTCATCGAGGAAGAGCGTTCCGCCTTGCGCCGCTTCGAGCAGGCCCTGTTTCGCCTGCATCGCGCCGGTAAACGCACCTTTCACGTAGCCGAAAAGTTCCGATTCGATCAGCGTGGGAACCAGGGACGAGCAGTCCACAGGCGCGAAGGGGCGCTCCTTGCGAATTCCGGAATAATGAATGCTTTTGGCGACGAGTTCTTTGCCGGTGCCGCTTTCGCCCAAAATCAGGACGGGATATTCGTGCTGGCTGACCTTTTCAATCATTTTGTATACGCGCTGCATCTTCGCGGAAACGCCGATCATTCCGCCGAAGCCGGGCTTGGAGCGCAGTTGCTCGCGCAACACGCGGTTCTCGCGGTCCAGGTCCATGTCCCGGGCGACGCGCTCGAGCCGCGCGCGGAGATCCTCGATGTGAAACGGCTTGGTGACGTAATCCACGGCGCCCATGCGCGTGGCGGCCACGGCGGAGTCAATCGTTCCGTACTGCGTCAAGACCACCACGGCCACCTGGGGATACATTTCGTGAACTTGTTTCAGAAGTTCGAGACCGCTGGAAGGCGGCAAAATTAAGTCGGTGACGACAATATCCACCGCGGCCGTCTCGAGACGCCGAAGCGCTTCTTCGACGGTGCTCGCTACGATGGCCATCATGCCGCAAGACTCCGCTACGTCCGCGCAAAGCTTCCGCGTGGCCTCTTCGTCTTCGACAACGAGCACGGTGATGGGGATCGGGGCGCGCTGCACTCCAGCTTCTTCAGTCATCGTCATTCACCTCGCAGAAGGCTCGTGCTGTTTCAATTGCACACTCAGTGCCAATTGCGGAAAAAACGCGGGAGTGGTTCATAACTAAATAAGTTAGCAATACTACCATTTTATGAATAGTTCTGATTCGGGAATTTACTTCCGGGTTATTCTTTCCGCCTCGCGTAGAGGAATGCCCGCAAGAGGCTCCTTTTCAATCATTTACCAAATCAGAGCTCCGGGCGTTTCCATTTCGGGAGAGGAAAGTTGGGGTTCGGCGAGCGGGAACAGCCCCGTGGGCAGGATTCTTACGAGAAAATCGGGGACTCTGTCGCTGCGAGCGACTCCTCGGACAGCGCACGTTTTGAGCTGCTAGTTTATTGACCTTTTTCTGCTGGAAAAGAAGCCGGGCTCAGCGGGAAGAATTCCCGGCGAGCCCGGCTGGTACTGCTGTTATCCAACGCGCCAAGCAGGACGAGTCGAGTCTTTGTTATCCGTCGAGCCGCTATGACAGGAGCCGAGGCGGCTGCACTCCAATTAGGGTTTGGCGACCGGCTTCTTGGCCGCGGGCTTCTTCGCAACCGGTTTCTTCGCCCTTCCCGTTTCTCCGCCCTTCCGACTGAGCAGCGTCAACGCATCATGCGCGTTGAAGGGGAAGCGCCGCACGGACTGTTCGCCGGTGGTGCTGAGGGTCACATCCACGCGGCGGTTGTTGGCCAGGCGAATGGTCAGCAGGTTTTTCAGGAATTTCTGCTTTTCCGCCGCGGTCAAGTCAGTGTCTTCCTCGAGTAGGCTCTTGACCTGTTCGTCGGTCATGTTCTGTTCATCGCCATACGCTTTGACGTCGATGTGATCGGCGGGAACACCCTTCTCAATCAAGAAGTTCTTGGCGCGTTCCACACGGCGCATGGAGAGCAACTGGTTGTACTCCTTGCCTCCGCGAATATCGGCGTGGCCACCCAAGATCAAATGGGCGTCCGGCTTGTAGGTCAGATATTGCAGGAAGTCGGTTGCCAGCGTTTCGAGCGTGGCCGCCTGGCTGGCCAGCAAACCTCCGTTGGGCCGCGCGACCGTTGGCTGCGCGGTCGGGAAGTAAATGCTGTGCAAGGCCAGTCTGACTTCCAACTGATGGACCTGCGGGGGTTCCGTGACTTCCACCGTCCCCGAGGCATCGCCCGTGCCGCCGCGGCCGTCGTTCACCGTGCACTTCACGGTGTACGTTCCAGGCTGCAATCCCGTGGCGTCAAACGTTGCATTCGAGCCGTTGCCGGTGATCTGCCCCCCCGAAGCCGAGTAACTGTACGTCAGCGGGTCGCCATCCGGGTCGCTGCCGGTGCAGATGATTCCGGTGTGCTCGCCGGGCTGAATGGGGCTGCGCTCGACTGACAAAGTCGCCGTCGGCGGCCGGTTCGGCCGTTGCTCCACCTTGATGTCCGTGGCGCAAGACGCGGTGCCACCCTTGCCATCGTTGACCGCCGCAGTCACGGTGTAGCTGCCCACGCTGACACCCGTGGAATTCCAGCGCACGTCGGGACCGGTGCCGTCCACCGTTCCTCCAGTCGCCGTGTAACTGTAGGTGAGCGGGTCATTATCCGGATCGCTGGCGTTCACGTGGATTGCGGGAGTGTCTCCCGAGCCGGCAAATACGGAAATTGGATTCACGGAGCAAGCGGCCACCGGCGGGTGATTCACGGGCGCCGGCGGCGCCTCGTGCGGCAAGCCAAAGCGAAAAACGATGCCAGTTGCGAGACGCAGATTATCCTGCCGGGCGCTTGGCCCGAGGGAAGACCCCGAGAAATCGGTCATCAAATAGTCGATTTCCGCAAAGCGCCAGGCGATATTCCTTGTCAGCGCGATGTCCACGCCGCCGCCGGCCGCTAATGCGAAGGCGTTCTGGCTGGCGTCGCCTGTCATTTGAGGACCAGCGTGAGCTCCGCCCAGGAGGAACTCCGCGTAGGGTATGAAGTAATCAAATCTGCGCAAGTTCAGACGTGGACCGACCAAAAAGGTCGCGGTTTCGCCGTGCAATGAGGCCCCGTTGGCATTGCGGGTGTAGCCCAAAGCACCAAGCTCTTCGGTGAGGCCGAGCCATCGCGACGCGTTCCAAGTGAAGGAACCGGACGCGCCGTAATTGTTAAACGAGCTGAAGCTGCCACCCGGATTGAAATTCACGTAGTCGAACATGCCCGCGATTTCGAACTTGGGAACAATTCTTCCTGGCGGCGTGTCCTCGCCGGATTTGGCGCCGGCCGGAAAGGGCCTCGGACGCGGAGACTCCGGAAGCGCGAAAAGATTTCTTGAAGCAGGAGCGATGTCTCCTGTACTTGTCCCGGCGGAAGTGTTCTCCGCGGTTGTAGCAGCTGCGGTTGATGCCGTCGCACTCGCGCCATCGCCATTCTGCTGGGCGCACAAAGGCAAAGCCAAAAGAGCGCTCACTGCTGCTGCCGCACACCAATTGCGCATGATTCTTCTCCCTCAGGTTTTTGTTTTGGAGCCCAAGCCGTTTTCGTCCCCGCTCCCGCGCCGCCCGTGGCGCCGCCGCCATCTCACTTGGAAAAATCGCGGCAAACGATTTGCCGTTTGGCATCAGCCTTCACATCGCCGATATCTTCTCCCAACTGGTAATCAACACTGGGAGAAGATCCGGGAAGCAACAGGACGCGGTCCTGTTAGACTATTCCAGAATTCGCTTCCTCCGCAAGCCTTTCCTGCCGCGCGCCGAGCTGTCCCGGGAATTTGCCGATCTTCCCGTTCCGGCGGGCCAGCGCGAGATCGTTTTGAGGCATTCGAGAAGATCAGCAGGAAGGGCCACCCCGAGAGCGGCTTCTCAAACAGTGCAAGCAGCTTCGTTCCTCACGCATCGGACGCAGAGCCTGCACGCTAACTCCAGAACGGAAATATGCATAACGCGAGATCCCGTCTCCCTGCTTGCGCACTTCGCGTCGCACGTTCGCGCCACAAGGACACGGGCTTTTGGATGTCCATGGATTGTGGTACATTGGTACCAGCTAAAGGAGCGGTGACGGTGGCGGAGGAAAGAACATTCGTCGTGGAGCGCGTGCAAACCGGCGTGCGCATGGAAAAAGGGATTCTGAAAGTGCTCAAGGCGTTCGCGGAGTATCACGATATGACGCTCGGAGATCTCTTGGAAGGAATCGTGCTGCATGCCTTCGACGGCAAGCGTCCTTTTGGCGGACAGAGTCTCCGGCGTATCAAGGACTTGAAGAAATTCTACGGACTCGATTTGGATTCCCGCGCGAGCCATCGCCTGACCGAATCGCGAGCGAGCCACTCGCTCAGCAAGCGCAAACACGGAAAATGAACGCGCGCCTCGCAAAATTTCCCGTCCCGCTCCTGCGCTGGACTCTGGGTTTGGCGGCGATACTGGTATGACCGAACAGGAATGGCTCGAGCAATTTGAAAAGGGCACGTTGTCGGGCGGCTGCTTTCATCATGCAGACCACGTCAAAATGGCCTTCTTATACCTGCGGCGCTATCCTCCCCTCGAAGCTCTGGACCGCTTTTCTTCTGCCTTGACGCGATTCGCCGCGGCTCAGGGCCAGCCGGATCGTTACAACGAAACGATCACCTGGGCTTTCCTTTTGCTCATTCGGGAACGCCTGGCGCGGGCAAATCCCCAGCATACTTGGGAGGAGTTCTCCGCGCGCAATGCGGACCTGTTGCATTGGAACGACAATATTCTGAGAAAATACTACCGGCCGGAAACGTTAGGCTCCGAACTGGCGAGGCGCGTCTTCCTCTTCCCGGACAAGTTGTAGCCGGCCCCCGCCTGTGGCTTCCACACTTCTCGCAAAATAAGTTGCACTTTCTACACGTATCGCTTTATTCTCTGTGTCACGCATTAGAGAAATATGGCTTGCTCGTTTCTGCTTGGCAGGAGCCGGAGACGAGTTTGCGCCGAAGTCTCGCCGGCCCCGTTCCGAGGCAATCGCTGCTGAACACAAAAGCCTCAAATTGCGCCCGTGGAGCAAGCGAACTGAGAGTCGCGTTACGACAGAGAGTGACTCGATGATTTGGTGGGATAGGCTGTTAAGGAAGACGACCAGCGAGCGGGCCCTGCCGGCGGATGGCCTGAACGATTTGGGGCGCGATTCCCGCGGCCCGCTGTGGGTCGAGACCGCGCTCCAAGACTTGCGATTTGCGCTGCGCGCCCTGCGCAAGAGTCCGGCATTCACAGTTACTGCCATCCTCACACTCGCGCTGGGCATCGGAGCGAACACTTCCATTTTTCAGCTGCTGGATGCGGTTCGTTTGCGGAGTCTTCCCGTGGAGGACCCGGCGTCATTGGTGATGGTACAGATCAAGGGCGGATTGCATGACATCGGCTCGCGCACGAGCGACACAGCGCTCAGCAGTGCGCTCTGGGAGCAAATCCGAAAGCAACAAGGGGCATTCTCCGGACTTCTCGCCTGGCGCAAAGCCTCTTATGCAATCGGAGAAGGAGAACAAGAGAGGCTGGTACAGGGCCTTTGGGTTAGCGGAGAAGTGTTCCCGTTGCTCGGAATAGTTCCAATCCGAGGCCGGTTGTTCACGCCGCAAGATGACCGGCCTGGATGTGGAGTGTCCGGCGCAGTCATCAGCTATTCGCTTTGGCAAAGTGAGTTTGGAGGCAAGGACTCGGCCATCGGAAGCAGAATTGTCATCTATGACCGTCCGACCCGAGTGATTGGAGTAACGCCGCCAAGCTTTTTCGGCCTCGACGTCGGAAAAGAGTTCGAGGTGGCTCTTCCGATATGCTCGGTCCCCAGTTTCGTTCCCGGAGATCTCACCCTCGTGAGGCGCGACGTTTTCTGGCTGCAGGTTATGGGGCGGCTGAAGCCGGGCAAGTCGATCAAACAAGCATCCGCGCAATTGGATGCGGCCAGTCCCGGGATTTTCGAGGCCACCGTGCCGAGCGGATACAGCGCTTCGTTGCTGGATTCCTATCAAAATCTCAAGCTCGCCGCTTATCCAGGCGGAAGCGGCATGAGCGCGGCCGGCGCGACCTACGACACTTCTCTGTGGCTGCTTCTAGGAACCACGGCATTGGTGCTGCTCATTGCATGCGCAAATCTGGCGAACCTCATGCTCGCGCGGGCCAGTTCGCGAGAGAAGGAGATGGCCGTCCGCCTGGCGCTCGGGGCCAGCACCGGAAGGATAAGGCAACAATTGCTTTTGGAAAGTGTGGTGCTGGCGGTGAGCGGTTCTATATTGGGTGCGGGCTTGGCCTCGTTCTTCAGCCGAACAGTGATCAAGTTGCTCAGCACGGAAAGTGACCCGATCCATCTGGCCACGAACATTGACTGGCGGGTCTTGTCTTTCACTGCGTTTCTGGCCGTGTCGACGTGCCTGCTGTTCGGCCTCGCCCCAGCTTTTCGCGCCTCGCAAACGCAACCGGGCGCAGTTCTGAAATCAGGCGGCCGCGGAATGACCGGTGGACGCCAACGATTCGCTTTCCAGCAAGCACTGGTCGTTTCGCAGATTGCGTTCTCGTTGGTACTGCTGGCCGGAGCTCTGCTATTTGTAAGAAGCTTCTGGAACTTAACGACGGTGAATCCAGGCTTCCGTGAGAGCGGAATTCTGCGTGTCTATTTGAATTTCAGGCGCCTCCAGCTGCCGCCGGAGCGCTATGAAACCTTCAAGCGGGAGCTTTTGGAACAAATTCGAAACATCCCGGGAGTGCAATCGGCGGCTACTTCAACCCATATTCCCCTGGACGGCGCCAGCTGGTCGCTGGAAGTTCGCGTCGGGAGCACAGAAGGCAGCTCCAAGTTCGCGTGGGTAAGCCCGGGCTATTTCCAAACGATGCAAATCCCGCTGGTTGCCGGGCGCGATTTCACCGACCGCGACACCGCGCAATCCCCGCGGGTCATCATCGTAAACGAGACCTTTGTCCGGCAGTTTTTTGGTGGAGCAAATCCGCTGGGCAGAACAGTACGCAACAGGGAAGAGCCGCATTATCCGGAGACGGATTACGAAATTGTCGGCGAGGTGAAAGACACAAAATACGCCGGACTGCGGGAAGCGATCCCGGCGATAGCCTTTGCGCCAGCACAACAGAACCTAGAGTATCCGGAACATATCTATCTTACGAACGTATTTGTCCGGTTCTCGTCGTCTCCTTCCGCGGCGATCTCCGCGACGCGCGCAAAACTCAGCCAACTCTACCCTGAAATGAGGACCGAGTTTCATGTGTTCCAGACGGAGATCCAGAACGGGCTTGTGCGCGAACGTTTGATGGCGCTGCTTTCCGGATTCTTCGGCGCGCTGGCGGCGCTGCTCGCGATGATTGGCCTGTACGGAGTTATTTCCTACATTATTGCGATGCGCAGGAATGAGATTGGGATCCGCATGGCTCTGGGTGCTACCGGGCAAGATGTGGTGGGAATCGTTCTGCGGCAGACCTTGGTGCTGCTGGGACTGGGCGTCGGAATCGGATTGGTGCTGGCGGTTGCCGCCACAAGCGGCGCGCGGGCGCTACTCTATGGATTGCGGCCTGGCGATCCCGTGAGCTTGCTCGGAGCCGCGGTTTTCCTCTCTGCCGTGGCGCTAGCCGCAAGCTATTGGCCTGCTTATCGAGCCACCCGGGTCGATCCCATGAAAGCGTTGCGTTATGAGTGAAACGCGCTATTCATAACGCAAAGCCTCGACGGGATCGAGCCGCGAAGCTTTTACCGCGGGATACATCCCAAAAAATAAGCCGACGCTCATCGAAACCGTCACGGCCACTACAATCGACCACAACGGAACCGCCGAGGGCAGGCGCGGTATAAAGAGATGGATGAGCAGGCTGATGCCCAAGCCCAACAGCACTCCAATGACTCCCCCCGAGCCCGTCAGCACAATCGCTTCCGTCAAGAACTGCCAAATGACGTCGCGCCGCCTCGCTCCGATAGCTTTGCGTACTCCGATCTCGCGCGTGCGCTGCGTTACGGACATCAGCATGATGTTCATCACACCGACGCCCCCTACCAGCAGTCCGATCGAACTGACCACGGAAATCAGCAGAGCCACCGACGAGGTGATCTGGCGGAATTGATCAGCAATCTCCTTCGCGCTGGAAACCCCAAAGTTATCTGGCTTGTTGTAAGCAACTCTCCTCCGGCGGCGCAGCACGCCGCGGATCTCGTCCTCGGCTTCGGGCATGCGGCCCGGATAAGCGACGGCGCCAATCATGTTCTCGTCATCCATGGGCCGATGCTTTTGGTAGGTGCGGTAGGGAACAAGAAGGGCTTTGTCCGCAGCCTGGTCTTTCATCAATTGACCTTTGCGCGCGGCGAGCACCCCAATCACCTCGTACGAAACACCGTCCACCAGGATCGGCTTGCCGAGGGGATCCTCGTCCGGATACAAGGCTTTGGCCAGATCCGGGCCGATCAGCGCCACGTCCGAGCGGTGCAAGTTCTCTGCTTCCGTTAAGTACCTTCCGCGCTCCGCGCGCGAGTTGAACACCTCCTCATCCTCGGGCAAAATTCCGTGGTAATCCACTCCAGCCACTTCTTTATCCTTATAGCGCGCAGTCATCAGCGGGCGCCCACCCGGCGAGCCTTCCACAACCCGCGGCAGCAACGCAGTCGAGACCGCTTTAACGTCCGGGCAAAACTCCCCTATGGCCTCGGCATCGTCCAGGGTTAGAGGTTTACGTGAGCGTTCTTCCGGAGTCAGCCTTCCCGAGGTGTGAATCCCCGGATCAAACTTGAATACGAAGATGGTATCCGACCCGAAGTCGCTCAGAAATGCGTTTACGTCGTTGTAGACACCCACCAAGACCGCCACGACGGACAGCAAGGCGGTGATCCCGATCACCACGCCGAGAACAGTGAGAAAGGACCTCATCTTGTTCTCTCGCAACGTCGTGAGAGCCATCTGCGCGTTTTCGCCGAGCGCCATTCGCATTGTGATTCATTCACCCGCTAGATCTCTGTGCGCAGCGCTTCGATCGGCTCGAGCATGGCCGCCTTTCGCGCTGGATAAACACCAAAAAATATCCCCACGATCGCTGAAATGAGCTCCGCGGTGATCACCGCGGAAATGGGCACATGCATCGGAATCGAGGTTGTGGCCATCGCCAGACCGCAAATGCCATACGCTAAAAGCACGCCGATGGCTCCGCCCATGGCCGCCATCACGCACGCCTCGATCAAAAACTGCAGCAGGATGTCGTTGCGGCTGGCCCCCAGCGCTTTGCGAATCCCGATCTCTCGCGTACGCTCCGTAACCGTGGCCAGCATCACGTTCATAATCACCACTCCTCCGATGACCAAAAACACGGAGACCACTCCGACCATGGCAATGGCGATCACACCGGTGAGCTGTTTCCACAGATTCATCAAAGTCGCGGAGTCTATAATCCCAAAGGAGTCCGTTTCATTGGGCCTCAAGTGCCGCCGCGCGCGCATCAATACTCGCGCTTCGTCCTGGGTGCGCTCCATCCAATCAGCGCTCTGCGCTTGAATGTTGATCCAAATTCCGCCGTAGGCTCCGTATATATTGATGTAGGTCTCCACCGGGATATACGCGAAGTTGTCTTGCGATTGCCCAAGAACAGAGCCGATGGCCTTGGCAACGCCGACAATAATGAAAGGCCGTCCATCGATCATGACCTCGTGTCCCACGGGGTCGAGGTTTGGAAAGAGTTTGCTCGCCAGCTCCGAGCCGATCATCGTCACCATCGAGCGGCTGTTTTCATCCGCCTCGGTGATGTACCGGCCGTCCGCCACCTCTTGCGCGTCGATGTCTCCCATACTCGCGGTCACGCCGCGGATGCTAGTGTCCTCGACGGTCAGGGTGCCCGCCCGAGCCTTTCCGGATGTCCGTACCTCCGCGCCCACACGCAACGGCAGCTTCAGGTTGTCGCGCAGCGCCACATAGTCGTCCCAAGTGAGGATCTTGTTCCGCCGCGTGGCTTTCACCAGCTCTTCGATCTCCGTAATGATGGGAAACCGCATCACCGTGAACGCATTGGACCCTAGATTGGCGACCTTGTTGGCGATGTATTGATTCACTCCGGAAATCAGCGCAATGATCACGATCAGGGTCGATACGGAAAGAATAATCCCCAACAGCATGAGAAAGGAGCGCAGCTTATGCGCGCGCAGCGTTTCCAGCGCGACGCCGACCGGTTCTCGCAAAGGCACGCGTCGCTTCATTGAGACCGCTCCTTACTCTGTCCTACGCCCCGGACATCCGGAAAGTTTCGAGTCCTGTCCTCTTCAATTGCGGTCCACCGGGACACTTCCGTCTTCCCAAGCGTGCGTCGCGCAGAGTGCTCGGCGATGCCACTATACAGGCGAAGGCTCATCCCCACCGCATATTTCCGTCATTCGCAGGCCAAATGGCCCGGCAGCCAAGCGCGAGCTTCTAGCTGTTTTTACTGGTTCCCCGAGGCATGGAATTGTGCTCAATCCTACGCCATACCGTGCAGGGTGAAACCACCGCGTCGAGTTACTTCCAATCGGCATGAATTGTGATAAGAAGGGGTCGCAAAAGGACACCAGCAGGTAGTAAACGCGAGCGATCCTGTTCGCTCGTTGACGAGGGAAAAACATGCCTGAGGAAAACCCGGCGCATCTATCCGCCAGAGTGTGGACAATCATTCTGACGGATGTGCATTTCTGGGTCCCGGCCGTCGTCTTGTTCGCCGGATTGGTAGTGCTTCACTGGATCCGCTGAGTCCCCGCGTGCAACCCTCCACCACAGAAATGCTCCCGCCGTCCATCGAGACCGCCCGTCTCCGCAAACTCCAGCTTGTGGGAATCCTCTGCGGCTTCGGCGCCGGCGCTTGGCTGGGCGCCGCGGAAGCTCCCACGAAGCTCGTCAAATTAGGCGTGTCGCCCCTTGTTGTATCGCTATTGATGGTGGCGGGCGTGTTTCTCGCGCGTTGGAGCTTGCCAGCTCTCATCCGCGGCACCGGCCAAATGCGCGTGGACATTCGCCAGGCGCCTCACTTGATCGTCTGGGGAGTACTCGCAGGCTGCCTCTGGGCCGTCGCCAACACGCTGACCATTTTCGCCATTCGCGATATCGGCCTCAGCATCGCTTTTCCTCTCTGGAACATCAACAGCCTGCTCGGCATCTTTTGGGGCTACCTTCTCTTCAACGAGTTGCGCGACGCCGGAAAAATCCGCTGGCTCACGGTCCTCGGCGGCGCGCTGCTCATGTTTGCTGGCGCAACGCTACTCGCCGTCGCCTCCTCCGCGCAAAGCCCCGCCGAGCATCCCTCGCGCGGCATCGTCGCCGCGCTCGGCGCGGGCGTGCTTTGGGGCACCATGTACGTTCCCTACCGCAAAGCTTATTTGACCGGCATGAATCCGCTCTCCTTCATCGCTTTCTTCACCATCGGCGAACTCGGTATGATGGCCACACTCGCCGTGGCTTACGGCGGCGGTCCCACCGCTCTCTGGCGCCAGCTCGCGGCAGCGAAAGAAGTCCTTTTCTGGCTCATGCTCGGGGGCTTCGTCTGGGTCGTTGGCGATTTATTTCAACAGTACGCCGCAAAATACATTGGCATCAGCCGCGGCATTCCTCTGTCCAACACGAATCAATTGTGGGGCTTGCTCTGGGGCATTCTGGTTTTTGGAGAATTGCACGGCCGCAGCGCTTCGCTCTACGGGCAAGTGATTGGCGGTTCTCTTTTGATGGCCGCGGGAGCAGGAGCCATCGCTCTCTCAAGCGTCACAAGCAAGGAACACGCCCGCTGGAAGCAAGCTGCTGAACGCGAAGGCCAGCGCTACGGGGTCGATGCCGGCTATGTCCAGGCAGGCCTCTCCGGCAGCGATGCGAACAATGCACATGGGCGGTTTGCAAGCCAGCCCGGAAGAACTTGGCTCGACTGGCTCTTGGTCATCGCCGCCACAGCAATTTTCATGACACTTGCCGTTCTCGCTCGAGCTCCAAACTTGACATTGAATTGGCCCGCCCTCCTGGCCCTTGCTGCCATCATGTTGATTTTCCTGGTCGCCTGCGGACTCGCTCTCTGGAAAATCACGCGGTTTAACTAATCTTTTTGCCGCGCTCTCTTTTCACTCGCAATCACCCCTGGCAGTGCTGCGTTTGCTCACTCTGGCAAACCTCCGCGCGGCCTGGACTTGCACCCGCGCAGGCCCCCGGCACGTAATGTGGCGCGAATGCAGACGACACGAGTTGGCTCGCCATGGACAAAAGTCTCGGGAAACGGCCAGCCGCTTACATTCTACGTTTTCTCCTGGAACGCCGCGAAATGCTTGTTGCTCCAGAGGGAGCAGCGCGAATATGATTGAAAGAATGAAACGAATCATTCAAGTGCGAATCTTCCGGGGCGATAAGTACTACGTCGCAGAGTGCTTCGACCTCCCTGTCGTGACGCAGGGCGCGACACTCGACGAGTTGATGAAGAACGTGAAAGAAGCGATCGCGCTTCAACTGGAAGGCGAGAATCCTGCCGACTTCGGACTCGCCCTCAATGCTTCCATCCTGGCAACCTACGACCTCGAGCTTGAACTGCAAGCGCATCCCGGAGCCTAAGGTTTTGTCGGGCACGGATGTGGAACTGGCGCCGCATTTCTACACCGACTGAATGTGCTAGACTTTTCTTCGCAGGCGCGTGCAACATTCGCGGCTGCCGGAGCGTGGAACTTCGGGCTCTGTGCAACGAGGTCCCGCGAACCCCGCCAGGCCCGGAAGGGAGCAACGGTATCGGGATTGCCTCGGGTGCCGCAGATCACCCGAAGTTCCTCGCATCGAAAAGAAGTTCGCACTCGACAGTTTGACATTGGACACTTAGGAGCCGGCGTCCGAGGGAGGTAAGCTCGATGATTTTTGGCGGAACTATCGTTCTTCTTTTTGTCATCGCACTCGCCGCCGTGGTCATTCTTCTCTCTTCGCTCAAGCAGAAGGAAAAGCGGGACAGGAGCTCCTAGCAGATGAGCTATCAGGTCATAGCCCGCAAGTGGCGCCCGCAAACATTCAGCGATCTCGTCGGACAGTCCCACGTCACCGCAACGCTGGCCAACGCCATCAAGAACAATCGCGTGGCGCATGCCTATATTTTCTCCGGCGCGCGCGGCGTGGGGAAAACCACCGCGGCCCGGATTCTCGCGAAGGCCCTGAACTGCGCAAAGGGGCCGACGGCGGAGCCTTGCGGCGAGTGCGATTCCTGCAAAGAGATCGCCGCGGGAACTTCCCTCGACGTCATCGAAATCGACGCCGCTTCGAACCGCGGCATCGACCAAATCCGTGAGCTGCGCGAGATGGTTCGCTATGCGCCCGCATCTTCGAGAAGCAAGGTCGTGATTCTCGACGAAGCGCACATGCTCACGGGCGAAGCTTCGAACGCCCTGTTGAAAACTCTCGAAGAGCCCCCAGACCGCGTAATTTTCGTGATGGCCACGACGCAGCCCGAAGATCTGGCTGACACCATTCGTTCGCGCTCCCAGCATTTTCATTTTCGCGCGCTGACCTTCGCGGAAATCACGGGACGCCTGGAAGAAATCGCGAACAAAGAAAATCTGAAGATTGAGCCGGGTGCCCTCGCCGTAATTGCGCGCATGGCGGAAGGCAGCCTGCGCGATGCGCTTTCGCTTCTTGAGCAAGCGCGCGCGTATTGTGGCGACGTCATTCCGGATAAAGACGTGCGTGAGTTGCTGGGTGTTGTGCCCGAAGACTCGCTCAATGAGCTTGTCAATGCCATCGCCGAAGGATCGGCGGACCGCGCCCTCGGGCTAGTGCACACTTTTCAAAAAGACGGCCGCAACCTTCAGCATTTCTGCCGCGAAGCCATCCGGCACATGCGCAATCTCCTGATCGCGCGCGTATGCGGCGCGGATTCGGATTTGATTGCGGCTACGCCGGATCAACGTCCGGCATTGGCAATCGCCGCGGCGCAATTCAGTGAAGAAGACCTGACGCGGTTCTTTCAAATTCTCTTGCAGACGGATGACGATCTGCGGCGCAAGCCCGATGCGCGCGTGCATCTCGAGATGGGCCTTCTGCGCCTGATCAACGCACAACGCCTCGCGCCTATGGAAGAATTGCTTGCGGAATTGCGCAGCGGAACGCCTGCAAGCGCTGCGAGTTTAGGCGCGATGCGCGGTAATGCAACTCCAACCGCCTCTGCACCTTTGCCGATGGCGCCAACAGCGCGGAGTTTTTCGCCCGCGCCGCAAACCTCCTTCACTCCGCCACCGCGAATCTCCACCCCAAGTTTTGCCGCGGCCGCAGCAGCGCCGGCGCGCGCGGAAACCAAGTTCGCCTCGCCACCAGAGCCTCCGGCAGCCGCTGCAGTTGCGCCTGATGCAGAATCAGTGGCGGAAACAGAGACTGCGACGCGCGCCGATGGAATCACCCAGGAACAAATTGCGGAAATCAAAACCGCGATTCAAGCCCAACAAAAATTCCTCGGCGAAATCGTGCACCAAGGCAGCCGCTGGGAGCTGGAAGGCGCGGAGCTGAGAATTTATTTTTCAGCGGACAAGCGCGCTTTCGCGGAAATGTTGGAAGGACGCGACTCGCTCGAAAAGGTCCGTGCCTGTTCGAGCAAAGTGCTGGGCCGTCCGGTGCGTGTGTGTGCTAAAGTAGAAGCAGTTGCAGCGGCTGCGCAGCGCGGAACGTCCGGCACGGAAGAATTGCGCGAGAAGTTCGAACGAGATCCGCTGGTGCGGTCCATGTTGCAACGCTTCGGAGGAAAAATCTCCGAAGTAAAGTGGCGCCAAGAGGGATCCTGATGGACGTCAACGCTATCCAACAGATGCTTGCGCGATTCCGGCAGCAGTGGGAAGACGTGCAGCAGCAGGTCAACTCGGTAACCGTCGAAGCTTCGGCGGGCGGCGGCATGGTCACTGTAAAAATGAACGGACAGAAGCAAATTGTAAACCTGCATATCGAGCCCGACGTGTTTGCCAGCAAGGATCAGGAAATGTTGCAGGATCTGGTCCAGGCCGCGGTAAATGAAGCCGGACGCCGCGTCGACGAAGAACTCGCCAGTCAAATGAAGAATCTCGCCGGCGGCATTCCCGGAATGGCCGGGATGAAAATTCCCGGACTGTTTTAGCGGCCAACTTTTCCTTTTTCTCTCGGTTCGCTTTAGTTCCCTCCTCTTCCTCTCACGTTCCAGTTTGTAGCCATCGCCTCACGAACTTGCCGTTGTGGACTTCATATTCCACGTGAAATGGCTTTTGCGCTTTGCGGTCTTCGCAGCGCTCCTCAGCGATGAGTCGGTTGATCTGGTCGAGACGCTCGGACCTAGCGGAGATTTTTTCGTATCCGGAGAGCGAGAGTCCGACGGCGAATTGGGCGGGACGGGGTACCACCCGGAGTTGATCGTAGGAGGGGTGGGGAAAGGACTTGCGGCAGAGCGTATCTCCGGGCCGGTGGAAGTCGTGTGGGCGAGAGTTTTGTACGACTGTGTGGCCGGGGGGATCCCTGACACTTTAGACCGGGCGCATATCTGACACTTTCTGGTTCGGTTTGGCAAGGGGCTTTGAGGAAAGGGAAGGGGACGCGTCCCCTTCCCTTTCCTCAAAGTG